>WLWE01000084.1_pt1 | contig 72754 bp, 75 predicted proteins | sample 6718301 | NCBI WGS metagenome assembly WLWE01 (sample SAMN12718691, study PRJNA515312) | sponge metagenome | isolation source: marine sponge | host: Mycale hentscheli | place: New Zealand: South Island, Marlborough, Capsize Point | collected 2003-05-01
AGGACGAGCGAACTGGGTTGGGGGATTCAGACAAGGGTCGTAGGAGAGGGGGTCAGGCGCGGACAGCGTCGCGTTGATGGCTCCAGCAGGAGATGTCTGCAGCGGGTTGATCGCCGCTGGCAAGACGGGCCAGCGAATCACCGATGAGCGGCGCAAATTTGAACGATTGCCCGGAACCGCCGGCAAACAAGCTGAGTTTGGGGGTGAGCCGATCCAAGACGAAATTCACATCGCTCGTCATCGAATAGGGGCTCATCACCGTTTCCACCCGCTCTTGCACGCCGTCCAGCTCGTTGAACAGGAAGGTGTCCAGGAGCTCCAGGAGGCGGGCCGGCGCCTCGGTGCACATGGCGTTGGGTTCAGCGACGCGGAGCTCCTTGGGAGACCAGTCGATCCCGGCTTTGATGCGAGGACGCCCATCAGCGGTGGTGCTGAGAGAGGGGAAGCCGTAATAGAGGCCTCCGTCATCGCCGCGCTCTTTTTGGAAGCAAAACCACTGGGGGTAGCGGCTGGCGAGAGCTGGATCCACCGTGTAGTGGGCCCAGAGCATCGGCCAGATTTCCAGTTTTGGAGCTAGTCCTAATGGGGTTAGCAGAAGTTGACTCCAGATGCCGCAGGCCACAACAACATGCCCTGCACTGATGTGATGACCGCCCTCGAGGGTGACGCCACCGCCATCGGCATCAATGCTGCTAACAGGACTGTGTTCGACGAGCTGATGGCCTGCTGTACGGGCCGTGCGAACCCAATGGGCAATGACTTTGTCGCTGCGGACGGCACCAGCGGTGGGTTCGAATAGTCCGGTGAAATCGGCCTTGGGTTTCAGCGGGAAGCGCTCTGCGATTTGAGCGGCACTCAGGGCTTCGTAGGGGATGCCCTGATCATCCATGACTTTCCGAGCTCCAGGGATCGATCCTTCGATCGTCTCCTCATCCCAGCTTTCGCCGTAAAAAAGAAGTCCATGGGTGTCACGCAGAATTTCCCCTGCATGGGTCTCCTCTTCCCGCCAAAGGCGATTGGCTTCCTGCGCCAGACGGCAGAGCACTGGGTCGGAATACATCTCCCGGAACATCCGGGTTTCGCCGAAGCTGCTGGCTCGCGCATGGGCCAGGGTTTTGCCCTCAAGAAGAATCACGTCGCTGATTCCTCGGCGCGCCAGTGATGCGGCACAGCTGAGGCCAGCCATGCCGCCTCCGATGATCACCACTGCTGCGCTTGAGGGGAGAGAGGTGGATGTCATGCGGCTGTTACGAAGCTGAGTCCAATGGGATCTTTACCGGTGTGGGCGGCAACTTCAACCAGTGCGTCACTGACAGTGAGGCCATCTCCTCGTTGTTTTAAGAAATCAGTGGCGCGCTGACGCACTTCATGGCGCACAAAGTCGTACACCTGCTGGGGTGTGGCTTGACCCCAAGCATCAGGCGAAAAGCGCTCGATGGAGTCGGCAATCACGGCGCCAGCATTCACCAGGGGATCGGGCAGGACGCGGATGCTGCGGCGACGCAGATCATCGGCAATTTCGGGCTGCTGGAAAGGAGCATTAGCGGCTGGAACAATCGCTTTCACCTGCATCGCGCTGGCCATCTCTGGGTCAATCAGGCCTGAGATGGAGCAGGGCAAGAGGAGGTCGAGTTCCTGTTCCCACCACGCACTACTAGGTGGAAGGGGTGTCGCTCCAGGAAGCCCCGCCCGCTTTGGGTCCATGTCAACGGTGAAGACATCCCAGCCGTGTTGGATCAAGGTTTTCGCCACCGTTCCACCCACGGCTCCACATCCGTGCACCAGGGCTTTGCCTGGCTTGGCCTCTGTCAGAGATTCAGCGAGCACCGCCTCAACGGCACCCACTGTTCCGAAGGCGGTGGCGGCGCTTGCATCGACAGGGCTTCCAACGGCGGCCAATACATGGGGTGTGAGCGACATCAGTCGCTCCATGTCTTCCAGGCTTGTGTTGAGATCACAGCCGGTAATCATCGCGCCGTTCAAGGATTGGAGAAGTTCAGCGGTGACGCTGATCAACTCATCTTTGACAGCGGCGGGCTCCGCAGCCCTGGCAACAATTTTGCCCCCCGCGAAGCCCGTCCCATAGAGGTCGTGCTTGTGGGTCATCAGACTGGCCAACCGATGCCCGTCGGCGATGCAGGCTTCATCACTGGCGTAATTGAGCAGCCGCAGTCCACCGTTCGCGGGTTTACCGGTATCGCTGCTTTCGGCTACGACAAACACCGAGAGATGATCGGAGACATGTTGAGCCAACACCGACACCGCTGGGGTGCCGGCGGATTGCAGAGAGGCCATGGTCATCAGGCCACACGCTCCATGATTTGGTGGTGCTCCACGTAATCGAGACTCCACTCCGTTGGAGACTCTGCGATGCGCTGCTTGAGGCGCTCGTAGACGAGATCCGCTGTCTCATCTCCAGCCACTGAGGCAAAACTGTGGCGGCTCCAGCTACGGATTGTCGCCATCAGTCCCTCAGCAAAAGCTGCGGTGTCAGCGTCTTCTTCCCAACGTTTGCGGTAGGGGCAGGGCACGTGAACGGTGCGCTCGTCAACGAGCCTGAGACCATTGCGATAGGCCGCTGAAGTCTCATCCTTCAGGGGGGCCATGAACTCCTCGGGAGACTTGTAGAAGTTCAGGATCGTGCCCTTGCGGTAGATCTCTTCGCTGATTACCCCTTCATCAGCCAGGCTGCGCCAGATCTGATGCAGTTGGTCGTGAACGTTGCGGGTGACCCCGCCGTTATGACCGAGATATCGGCCCTCCTCATCACGGGACAAATTAACGGTGAGCAGGCGGCCGCCCACGGCGAGCTCCACACTGCGTAGTTCGAGGACGCTGGCCCAGTCCTTCATGGCTTGAGCGGTGAATCGCTCAAGTGCTTCTTTGTCGTTGGAAGCGAGCACATGGGTGTGCGTGTTGAGGGGACCGGGGGATTCACTCAACCAATGCATGGCTGTGGCCGAGAAGCCGAAACTCACGGTTTCAGGGGCCACCAGGGGCTCGTAGAAGCTACGAGCACTCACCAGCACTGTGGGATTGGGGGGACGCCCCAGCTGCTTGGCAATATTTTCGGCCAAAGCAACGTTGTCGTTGCTTGGTAGATCGTTGCCGATCAAGGTGAGGTGGGCTTTGGGCTGTCGTTTGTGCAGCCTGTCTAAAACCTGGGACCACAGCCCAACAGCAGTGCCGCCGTCGGCAGCGCCGTAATCCATCAGCACGTAGCTGGAATCGTTCGTTAATTGATCAACACAAGTCAGGGCCCAGTCCGAGGCGGCATCGATGCAGAGGCGTGCGCCTTCGGTTTGCGCGCTGTAACCCGTGGTCATGGCGATGGCCATAGACCTCGTCAGTAGCAAGGGGCACCGTACCGCGTTGTTCTGTTAGCGATTTGGCGTTGTGCCCAGGTCTTGAATTGGGTTGTTGGCGAGAAGCTTCTCCAGCTCTGGCTTTAGCAGGGCAAAGGCGCGTCCTCGATGGCCGTGTTCTTTTTTGTGATCCAGAGTCATTTCAGCAAAGGTGAGTCCACTGTTTTTGACCTCAAACACGGGGTCGTATCCGAACCCTTGCGATCCCCGGGGGCTGAACGTGATCAAGCCTTCGCAGTGCCCCTCCACGGCTGCAAGCACGCTGCCGTCCGGTGCTGCGATGCAAAGCGCCGCACTGAAGCGCGCCTGGCGGTCGTTGCGATCTCCCAGCTCTTGGAGGAGACGTTGAATCCGTTCAGGGTCGGAGTCTGCATAGCGGGCCGAATAGACCCCAGGGGCACCCCCCAGTGCATCGACGCTCAGGCCCGAATCATCGGCGAGTGCCCAATGGCCAGTGGCTTCTGCAACGGTCCTGGCCTTGAGCAGGGCGTTGTCGCGGAAGGTGCTTCCGGTTTCCTCCACCTCGATCCCTTCGGGTTGGGGTTCCACTTGCAATGGCCACGGTTGCAGCAGGTTCGAAAACTCTCGGATTTTGCCGGCATTGCCGCTGGCAATCACCAGGACGCGGTTGCTCATATGGCGGCAGCAAAGGTGCGGGCCCAGCTCAGAACCTCCTCCACCCGCGACGGGCTTGGGGCTTCGCAATAGAGGCGAAGCAAGGGTTCTGTCCCAGAGAAGCGGAGCATCAGCCAATGGCTCGGCCCCAGTCTGAGTTTGACGCCGTCTGTGCTGACCACCTCGAGCACAGGGGATCCAGCAACCTCCTGGGGAGGCGTGTCTGCCAGCAGGGCTTCCAGCCGCCGGCGGGAAGCCATATCGGCGAGGCGGAGATCGAGTCGGTCGTAATGGGCCTCGCCTCCACACCGCTCCTGGATGGCTTTCATGCGCTCGCCAAGGGGCTTCTTCCCTTCCACCAAGGCTTCGAGCACGAGCATGGCGGCAAACAGGGCATCCCGTTCTGGCAGGTGCATGCCAAACCCCACGCCGCCCGACTCCTCGCCGCCGATCAGCACCTCTCCGGCCAACATTTCAGCAGCGATGTACTTGAAGCCCACAGGCAGTTCAAGAACCTCCCGCCCCAGATCTTCCGCCACCAGGCGCATGAGGTCGGAGCCGCTCACCGTTTTCACCACCGATCCAGGAAGATTTTTGGCGCGAGCCAAGTGATCGATCAGCAGGGGCATCAACTGCTGGGTGCTGCAGAACCGTCCGTTTTCATCCACGGCGGCGATGCGGTCTCCATCGCCATCAAATACCAGGCCAACGGCATCACGGCCGGCTGCTTTTGAGTCCTTCAGCGCTGCGATCAGCTCCCCTAGGTGAGGGGCCAGGGGTTCCGGTGCACATCCGCCAAAGAGGGGATCACGGTTGGTTCGGATCTCGGTGATCAGATCCTTGGCGTCGTCTCCCAGGAGGTCTGCAACGCAACCGGCCGCCGACCCATGCATGGGATCGACGAACACGTGCAGCCCCATGGCCCGCAGGCCAGTGGTCAGAGCCTTGAGGTCCAGTTTTGTTCGCAATCCTGCGAGATGTTCCCCGCGGCCATCAAAGCGTTCGCAACGGCCCGCCACCGGTGCTGTGATCCCTCCAGCGGCGAGCCGGCGCTCCACCGCTGCCGTGAACGTGCCCTCGACCGATCCACCAAAAGGGCCTTTGATTTTGAGGCCAAGCCATTCCGGAGGGTTATGGCTGGCCGTGATGACCAGGGCTCCGAGCGATTGGCGCTCCACCACAGCCCAGCTGCAGGCTGGTGTGGGAACAGCTGTATCGGTGAGAAGCGGCTCCAGGTCGCAGCCACGGACCGCTGCCGCGACGACTTCGGCCAGTTCAGGGGCGAGGAAGCGGCGGTCGTAGCCAATCACCACCGTGCGGCTGTTCAAGCCTTCAGGTGCCTGGTGGGCGAGCTCCTGGGCTGCCGCGACGGCAACAGGAAGCAATCGCTCCACGGTGATGTCCACCCCCAAAATGCCTCGCCAACCATCGGTACCAAAACGGATCGGGGAGGCATCCAGTGGGAGCGGGGAAGACACCATGGGTTGCAAGCGATGCACAGGATCTAGCAGCTGGCCGCCTTACCGTCGGTTGATGGGTGCCACCCCTCTCGCTGACAAGCCGCTCACGGACAGGTTGCTGCGGAGCTGGGTGCGCTGCCGGCGGAGGGCATGGCTCGACCGCCATGCCAATCCAGATGATCGGCTTTACACCGCCCATCGCACCCTGCAGCTGGATGACCAACAGCGCAGTTTTGTGGCCTTGCTGCCAGGGAAGCCAGGGCATGGCCAGGCGGCTTGCGAGCGCGGAGAGGCCGGCGTGGTGGGGGTGCGGTTGCGCGGGGTCTTTCCTGATGTCTCAGCCCAGAAGGATGCGGCTCTAGAGGCCCATCCGCCTCTGCTTGAACGGGTGAAAGGGTCCAGTCGCTGGGGGGATTTTGCCTATCGGCCCGTGATTGCTCGGCAGGGCCGCCGCTTAACCCGAGAACATCGTCTGCAGCTCGCCTTGGCTGGACGCTTGTTGGCTGAATTCCAGGGTGGGCCAGTGCCGGATGGCCTTGCGGTGGCCGGCTCGGGGCGCCGCTTAGAGCGGGAGCGTTTACCGCTTGGCAACAGCTTGAACCGTCAGCTCGATGAGGCTCTGCTGAGGTTGTCGGCCGACTTAATCAGAACCGATCCGCCTGCTTTGGCAGCTGATCGCCGCAAGTGCACGCTGTGTAGTTGGCGGGGGCTCTGCAACGACGTGGCGTCTCAAGAAGGGCATCTCAGTGAGGTCAGTGGAATTGGGGCGAAAAGGCGCGAGATGTTGCAAGACATTGGGGTGAATAGCCTCCAGGCCCTGGCCGCAGCCAACCCCACGGACCTCGCAGGGCAGCTCAAGCGCTTCGGCGAGCAGCATGCAGCGATGGCGGCCCCTTTGGTGGCCCAAGCCCGTGCCCAGCGAGATGGGGTGGTTGAGCGTCTTGATGCACTCCCAGCACTCCCTGAATTGCTGAATGCTCCAGGGGTGTTGCTCTACGACATCGAATCAGATCCGGATGCCCGCGATGACTTTTTGCACGGATTTGTGCGCTTGCCCAAAAACGGAGGTCAAAGCTGGGATCTCACCCGTGCCACCTACCACCCGCTGCTGGTGCTTCAAGAGCATGGTGAGAAGCGCTGCTGGCAAAGGATTCAGCGCTTCCTTGCCACCTATCCCGATTGGTTGATCCTTCATTACGGCGAAACCGAGTCGCTGGCTCTGTTGCGCATGGCCAAACGCCAGGGCGCTTCAGACCAAGAACAGCAAGCCCTGCGACAGCGCTTAATTGATGTGCATGCCCGCTTGCGTGCCCATTGGCGGCTTCCCCTCAGCAGCTATGGCCTCAAGGCCGTTGCCGGTTGGAGAGGCTTTAAGTGGGGCCAGTCAGGGGCCGATGGCGCCAGGGCCCTGTTGTGGTGGCGTCAGTGGCGCGGTGAGGGAGTGAATGCGCGGGGCTCCAGCCATGCCTTGCGTTGGATCCTCACCTACAACCGCGACGATGGATTGGCCACATGGGCTGTAGCCCAATGGTTGTTGAGCGGTGATCAAGGTCTGGTTTAAGGGCGTGTGGGTGGCTCGGAAAACGCCTGTGGTTTGGACAGCTGAATCGAGCCTTGATCGTTGTCGAGGCTGAGCTGGGCGTCTGCCAGGGCTTGCCGGCGCACGAGGGCGAGGCCGATCCATGCCGCTGGCGCTCCCTCAGCAGGCGCAATCTCCATGGCGGAGGTAATGACACCAGCGCGTTCACCCTGGCGTCGCAGCACGGTGCCCCGTTGAGGGACAGTCCCCTGAAGGTCGCTGGAGGGGGCGCGCCAACGCCGGAGTTGTTGCTTGACCTCCCCTTTTGAAGCCAGCTTTGCCACCGTTTCCTGCCCCAAATAACAGCCTTTGTTGAGATGCACCCAGGGGGAGAGGCCCAGCTCAAAGGGATTGGTGGTTCCATCCAATTCACCAGGGCTGAGAGGCCATCCCTGGTCCAGACGCCAACGCTCGAGTTGGTGGGCGTTGGCGGCCTCACTGGCGGGAAAGCGATCGCTTGCGTCCGGTGCATCCTCTGCCCAAGAGACATTGACAGGCTCCATCGGTTGGCCCTGAACCAGCAGCTCTTGCCTTCGTTGTTGTCGGGTGCCTTTGAGGCGGACGCGGTCGGCTGGAAAAATCACACGGTCGAACCCTTGGCTAACGGCTTCCACCGCCCCAGCCAGCACGAGCACATCAGCGCCTGTGGCATCCACTCGGATTTCAAGCAGAGCCTGAACCCGTCCGGTGGCATCCAGCCAGCAGGCCGGCAGGGGGGCGCCCTCCTCCGCCTGCTGGATGTCGGCACTGGTCTGACCTTGAAGAAACGTGCGACTGCCACTCCCCTCGAGACGCAAGACCGGGAAGCATTGATCCCAAAGGAGCTTGTTCATGCTTGGAGTTCACGGGACTGGGCGGCCACCTCTTCCAGGCGATAAAGGCTGAGTAACTCAAGACCAGCGGCTTGCATGGCAGCAGCCCCTCCCTCTTCACGGTCCACAATCGTCACCACTCGATTCACGCTGTAGCCCGCTGCTCGGAGTTGTTCGACAGCCTTGATCGACGACCCACCGGTGGTGACCACATCCTCAAGAACGGTGACGAGCGAGCCTTGCGCAGGCAGGGGACCCTCCAGCCAAGCCCCTGTGCCGTGGCCCTTGGCCTCTTTTCGCACGATCAGAGCGTCCAGCGAGCGTCCAGCCTGGGCGGCAACAAGGGCAACGCCACTGACGAGCGGATCGGCTCCCAGGGTGAGACCTCCAACGGCGGCCGCGTCGGCTTCCACGAGAGCCAACATCGCTGGGCAGAGCAGGGCTAGGCCTGAACCGCTCAAGCTGACCGGCTTGCAATTCACGTAGTGATGACTGCTGCGACCGGACGCGAGCGTGAAGCTGCCGTGGCGGTAAGCCTCTTTCGCTAATCGCTCCAGCAGAGGGTCGTGTTGAAAACGTTGAGACATCAGGGCTGGTGCGCAGCGAATCCTCTGCCTAGTTTGCGCGCAGTGGTGACGGTTTTTGTGCGCAGGCTCCCGTTTGGTGTTCTGGTGGTCATGGGACCACTCGCTCTGTGGCAGGCCAGCCCTGGTCAGGCCAATCCTGTGGTTTGCGAGACAAGCCTTGAAGCTCCTGCGTCTTCAAGCCGTGCTGGCGAGGTCCTCGCTCCCGTGGAGGTGAGCCGTTGTGGCCCTGTGAAAACTACAGATGAGCTTGTGACTGAGCGGTTTTATACCTGGACGGCACCCTTCGCTCGTGGCGTGGATGTGATGCACCAGATCACCGACCTGCTTGGCATTGCAGTGGCGGGGCCTGAGGGCAACAGGGTGATGGGATTTGGCTTCCCCGATCAGACGATTGTTTGGGATGGATCGGCCATTCAATCCACGTACCAGGTGTTGCTGGAGGAGCAAAGTCCGGCCATTCCCTGGCGCACTGTGGATATTTCCAACGGATTCACGAGCAGCTTGGCGGAGGAAGGTCAGGTCAGAATGCCCATTGAGCGGGAGGATCCACCCTCAGCACCCATTCGTGCCTTGTGGTGAACCCGTGATAACGCGGGGGTCTAGCAATCTGGTGAATGCAGCGAACTCATAATTCGCCTTAGCCGAGTTCGATCCTCGGGACCCCCATTCATTCATGACTCATGCGCAACCTGCTGCTCATCGCGCTTTTGGTGTTGCCGGCGTTTTTTGCAGCGGCGGAAGTGGCATTGCTGCGACTGCGGCCGAGTCGCGTTCATGAACTTCGAGAGGAGGGTCTGCCAGGGGCTCCAGCGGTCGAGCGCCTCCAGCGCCGGTTGCGAACGGCTCTGCTGATGACCCAGTTCGGGACCACCTTGTCGTTGGTGGCGCTCGGTTGGATTGCGAAAGGCTTTGGTCAGCGTTGGTGGCCGATGGAAAACCCCGCCGGTCGTTGGTGGGATCTGGCCTGGTTCCTTGTGTTGGTGGTCTTGGCCACGTTGTTATCCGGGTTGCTCCCACGGGCTTTGGTCCTTAGCCGTCCGGAGCCAGCTGCCTTGCAATTGTCTCCGGTCCTGGAAACCACCATGCAGGTGTTGCGTCCCCTGCTGTCAGCCCTGGAGGTCATCGCCTCCCTTCTGCTTCGTCTTGTGGGCTTGAAGCCTCGCTGGGATGCACTCGTGCCGGCACTCACAGCTGGTGAGCTGGAGACCCTGGTGGAGAGTGGTGGAGTCACGGGACTTCGGCCGGATGAACGCAACATCCTCGAAGGAGTGTTTGCCTTAAGAGATATGCAGGTGAGGGAGGTGATGGTCCCTCGCTCTGGGATGGTCACCCTGCCAGTGGAGGTGCGTTTCGCCGAGTTGATGGAGGCCGTCCACCGCACCCGACATGCGCGTTTTCCAGTGATTGGGCAGTCGCTGGATGATGTCCGTGGCGTGCTCGACTTACGCCGCTTGGCTGAGCCGATCGCCCGTGGCGAACTGCAAAAAGATTCCGCTCTTGAGCCTTATTTAAGTCCTGCCGAGCGGGTGCCTGAGACCAGCAACCTCGCTGAATTGCTGGCGATTATTCGATCTGGACATCCGTTGCTGTTGGTGGTGGATGAACATGGGGGAACCGAGGGATTGGTCACTGCCGCCGATCTCACGGGTGAAATTGTTGGCGATGAGCCAGAGCATGAAAGTGCCGAGCCTGACCTGCAGGCGATTGAGGGGCAGGAGGGTGCCTGGTTGGTTGCTGGTGATTTGGAGATCTTCGAGCTCAATCGCCAACTCGACCTTGACCTGCCTGAGGCCTCGGACCATCACACCCTTGCGGGCTTCTTGTTGGAACGCTTGCAGCACATTCCTTCCGCCGGAGAAGCGCTGCGGCACAACGGAGTTCAATTTGAAATCGTCACGATGAGAGGCCCGCGCATCGTTCAGGTGAAACTGGTGATTCCCGGAGTGACGACCCTCTGAAGCAGTCCTAGCTGTTGATCACCGATAATCAGCTTTGACCTGCATTCCCTCCGATGACCGACCCTATGGTTCCGGTAAAGGTCGGAGTAATTGGAATCGGCAACATGGGTTGGCATCACGCCCGTGTTCTCAGTCTTTTGAAGGACGCAGATCTTGTTGGCGTCTCCGATCCGGATGCCGAGAGAGGAGCGTTGGCAAAAGACCAGTTCGATTGCCGTTGGTTCGCGGATTACCGCGAGATGCTGTCTGAGGTCGAAGCGGTTTGCATCGCTGTGCCGACCTTGCTTCACCATGCCGTCGGTTTGGCTTGTTTAGAGGCTGGGCTGCACGTTTTGATCGAAAAGCCAATTGCGGCCAGCCAGGAGGAAGCTGCGTCGCTCAGCGAGTCGGCAAGCCGGGTGGATCGGCTGCTGCAGGTGGGGCACATCGAACGCTTCAATCCTGCGTTTCGTGAGTTGACCAAGGTGGTCGCGAATGAGGAAGTGGTGGTGTTGGAAGCCCGACGTCACAGTCCCCATTCCGATCGTGCCAATGATGTCTCGGTCGTTCTGGATTTGATGATCCACGATTTGGATCTCGTCTTAGAGCTTGCCGGCGCGTCGGTTGTGCACTTATCAGCGGCCGGAGGCCGGAGCTCTGAGGGCCCTATCGATTACGTCAACGCCACCTTGGGCTTCGACAACGGCGTGGTGGCCAGCTTGACGGCCAGCAAAATGAGCCATCGCAAGATCAGGAATCTGAGTGCGCACTGTCGCGGGAGCCTGGTGGAAACAGATTTTTTGAATCACACCCTGCATATCCATCGGCGCGCCCACGAGTGGTACTCGGCGGATCATGGTGAGCTTTTGTACCGCAATGATGGATTCATTGAAGAGGTGAGCACCACGTCGATTGAGCCGCTTTACGCCGAGTTGGAGCACTTTTTGCAGTGCGTTCGCGGCCGTGAAACCCCTGCCGTGGATGGCCAGCAGGCTTCTCGGGCCCTGCGCCTCGCCGACCTCATTGAGCAGGCGGTGGAGCGGCCAGGGGTTGGCATTGCTCTCGACGCTCCTATTTGATTAAAGAAGGTTTGATTTAGAGCAGGTTTGATTTAAAGCAGGCCTTCCTGTTCGGCTAACTCCCTCAGCGCTTCGATTTGCCATTGGCGGCATTGCGCCGGAGAGGCTTGGTAAAACTGCTCCCAAGCCGCGGCTTTGTGCTGGCTGTAAGTCCCGATGTCTTGTTGGGGATGGGTGCTTTGCCATCCCACCCGCACGGCATGGCCAATCATCACGTCGAGTGCGATGTCGTCTTCAAAGCGCATGTCTGGATTGGTCATGGTGAAGGCCATCAGCGAGAGCAGGCTTTCGGTGCACAGTTGGCGGTATTCCGCGGCTTCGATACGACTGAGCAGGTGCTCGACCTGAATGGCGAAGTTGCGTTCGCCTGGGGTTTTTTCCAGCACCAAAGCGCTGGTTAGACGGTTGCGTCGCTCCAATTTGTCTCCGATCACCAACCCACGGCAGTGATGCAGGAGGGACCAGATTCCGGCATAGAACTCCTTCGGGACTTGTTGCAGGGAGCCCAAGCGCATGCGGTGTTGCAGCCAGTCGGATCCGCTGGGTCGTTCCTCAAGGGGCTCAGGCACGGTCCACTGCACATGTCCGCGCAGGTGAAGCAGCTCTCGTCGCTGTAGGGCTGCGCGGGCGTGGTCGACGTCATTGAGCAGGGCTTGAAGGCGCAAGCTGATCGCATGGGGGGCTTCGCTGCACAGGGCTTCAAAGGCTTCGTCCTGGCTGAGTTGCCTCTCGGCTGCGAGTTCTGAGGTGAGCAGAAGCAGCAATTGCCCCAGCTGCAGGGTGAGCGTGCCCTTGAGTTTTTCTGGTTCTCGGCGGGCAAGGCCATCAAGAGCCACGAGCAATTCCTGCTGCAGCATCCGTTCTCGGCCGTCATTGCCACAGGTGCGTTCAATCAGCGCGGCGATGGCCGGGCTGGAAGCCGGCGCGCTGAGACGGGAGTCGCTGGTGTAGTTCCTTCCCACCACCACTTGCTTCTGGCGGCTGAGTAGGTCGATGACGGCATCTTCCAGTTGGGGATGGACGAGCCCCATCGCCCCGGCACAGCGGCGGGCCACATTCCAATCCTCCTGGCTGAGCCCGCGGTGGTAGATCTCCTCCAGCAGGGTGACCAGCTCAATCGGTGTGCCTTGAGGGCCACTGAGAATCGCTCGATGGCCCAGTTGGCGCTTGAGCAGTTCAAGCACTTCGGCTTGTTCTCGGAGCGAGTGGCTGCTCCAGAGGCGATCGCGGAGCTGAGCGAGGGGGATGTCATCGAGCTCCTGCTCCTGGGCTGCGGTGAGGTCGCTGAAGTCGGTGGAGTCTTGTAGGTAGCGCGCTGCATCGCTCCGTTGCTGGGCGTTGCTCTTGGCGGTTGTGGTGGGCAGAGTCACCCACTGAGCGCTGAGGGCGAGTGTCTCAAGGTCGCTGAAGCAAACAGGAACATCCTCGATGCGTCCGGATTGCAGACGCGTGGTGAGATCGACCAGCAGCTCTGGGTTGTTCTCAAGAAGGTTGGCTTCCACTGGGATCAGCAAGAGCGGTGAACCTTCACCGCGCCAGTGCCGCTGCAGCAGGTGCAGTTCATTGATGACCGTTTCCATGAGCTGGCGTGGGTCATGACTGACGAAAAACGTGTCTTCTTCCAACACGGCCGGTAAAACGGCAAGCTGCTCGTCGCCCTGGCGGTAGAGGCGGGCTGTGTCCGAGGTGTCGGCTCGGAGCATCGGCTGACCGCTCAAGCGCAGAGCTTCATCTGCCCCGACGGCGCTGAGGCGATCGTTGAGATTGCTGGATGGCACCACCTGGATGGGGCAGGTCTGTGGATCGCTGACCGGGAGCCCCCGTGCCTTGAGTTCAGCGGCGAGGGAGCTGTTGGTGGGTGCAAGGGCCACCAGAACCTGCTCTGCACCGATCTCGGCGGGGAATCGGCGACCGCAGGGATCCAAGTCCCCTGGCTCGATCAGGCCTGCCATCAGCATGTCCCCCAGCCAGGCAAGGCTCTGGGTCCAAAGCAAAGGCACGTTCTCGTTGGCTAGGCGTTGTTGGCTGCCTGGTGCCCGTCGTTCCAGTTCCACCGCACTGTCTGGGACCAGATAGAGCTCGGGGTAGAGCTGCTGTCCATGGCGTTCAACCTGGAGGGTCTTGAGCCTTTCTTGCCAGTAATGCGCGTCTGTCCAGCGCTCTTCGCAGCAGGCTGTCAGCTGCTCATAGGCCAAGAAAAGAGGCCATTCCGATTCCACGCCTTCGAAATTCACGAGTTCGGCCCGTTCGTAATGCAGCCGACTGACGTCTTCGACAACGGTTTGATGGCCGTCGCGGCGGAAGCGTTTGTATCCATAGGGGCCACCGAGCTCGCGTCGGATGCGTTGGACGGTTCGCTCCACCAGCTCGTGCTCTTCCACCGCCCAGGCTGGGTAGCCGATGATCGAGAGACAGGCGCTGTCGACTTCCTTGCTGGCGGATTCCCTGGGCAGAAGTCCTTGCAGGGCCCGACGCAAGCGGACGACAGCCCCTTGCGGCACCAGCACCTGCACCGACCCATCCCCGTGGGAGCTGAAAAGATCCACGCCATCAAGGGCCTCGAGTGCCGCTTTGGCCATGCCAATGGAACTGGCGTTGCGTTCGGGTAAGCCTTGATTTCCCTTGTCTCCCCGCTCCCAAATTCCGTAGTCGGGCACCCGGTAGGCCCGGGCCACGTAGTAGACGAGGTTTTGGATGAACGCCACTTCGTGGCGATTGCGAATCACGGCGAGACCGCCGCGGCTGAGTTGAGCGAGCTGCAATAAAAACAGCGATGTCGCATCGAGCTGCAGATGCCCCCAGCCGTCATCGGCCACAACCTGATCGCCATTGGCGCTGTTGTATTTGGCATGCAGGGCGTCGAGCGGATCGAGGCTGTACTTGAAGCGCTCCACTTTTGAGGCTTGGCGCATCATGCTGTTAAGCAAGCCGCGCATCAGCCCCAGAACCCGTTGTTCGAGTTCCCAGCTGCGTTGGCTGCTGCCTCCGTGAAGGCGACGATGGGCGATCGCCAGGCCCCAAACGCACTGAATCGAGTACACGCAATCGCGAACCCAGGCGTCTCCGTAGTTTCCGTGCACGGTGTTTGCCGTGCTGGCTGGAAGCAATCCGCTCACGGGATGCTGACGTCCTAAGACCACCGCTTCGATGGCCACATCCAGGTTCTTTAGTTTTTCAAGGCGTAGCTCGTGCTGCTCCTGAGGGGTCGGATGCGACAAAACCGTGGCCTTCCAAGCGACCGGATCTAGATTCTCGCTCGCAGTCGATTTAGGGATGGACATCACCAGCACCGGTCCGCGTGATCAACGTCGCTTCCAAGTGCTGGGGGTGCCAGTCGATGCTTGTCGCGATGTCACGGCAGCAGCCATCGGTGTGCATGCCGACGGGGGAGGTCAGATCGTGACCCTGAATGCCGAAATGACGATGGCGGCACGTGCCAACCCACGCTTAGGCGCCGTGATCGCTGACGCCGATCTTGTGGTTCCCGACGGTGCAGGCGTTGTTTGGGCTCTTCGTTTGCAGGGTGTGCGGGTTCGCCGAAGCCCTGGCATTGAACTGGCGTGGGAATTGTTGGCTTACGCCGAGGCCCATGGTTGGTCGGTGGCGCTCGTGGGGGCTGCGCCGCAGGTGATGGAGCGCCTGTGTGATCGCTTGGTGGTGGAGCGCCCTGAATTGCGCCTGGTGCTGGCGCAACATGGATATCTCAGCGAGGAGGAATGGCCCCAGCTGGAAGCCAACTTGTGCAAGCTGAACCCGGATCTGGTGCTTGTTGCTCTCGGCGTTCCCCGTCAAGAAGTGTGGGCTCAGCGCTTGAAAGCCACGCAAACCGGCATCTGGATGGGTGTTGGTGGCAGCTTTGATGTCTGGGCTGGCCTCAAGGAACGGGCACCACGATGGGCCAGCCGTTTCCAGGTGGAATGGCTTTACAGGCTTTTGCAGGAACCAAGCCGTTGGAGGCGTTATCTCGCCCTACCCCAGTTTGTTTGGGCTGTTTTGGTCAGCGGAAGCCGACGGAAGCCTGCCAAACAAAAGCAAGCAACAGGAAGAACAAAGGAATGATCGGCAGGATGTCGATCAGCGGACCAAAGGCTTGATAGGCCTCAGGTAGCTGGGCCAGCAAATCGAGGGTGTAAGCAGCCATCCCGGCGAATTCAGGGTCGGAGCACGGACGCTACCACGTGTGATGGGCTCTGGAGCTCGGCTCCCACGGAGCGAAATCCTCTGAAAAGCAACCATCACGAATGGCTTGCCCCATGGCGGTGGTGAATCGGATCAGATGGGTGAGGTTATGGAGACTCAAGAGTGTGAGTCCGAGCAGTTCCTCACTACGGATTAGATGGTTGAGGTAGGCACGGGTGTGATGGCGGCAGGCCATGCATGGGCAGCTTGCGTCTAAAGGGGTGTGGTCGTGCCGGAAGCGAGCATTGCGCAGGTTCCAGCGCTCGCCTCCCACCAAGGCGGTGCCATGTCTGCCGAGACGGGTGGGCAGAACGCAATCAAACATGTCAATGCCATTGGCGACGGCGACGGCCATCTCGCGCAGGGTGCCAATGCCCATCAGGTAGCGGGGGCGATCCGCGGGCAACAGGGGTGTGACCTGACGCACGATCTGATGCATCTCCTCCACCGGTTCGCCAACGCTGACGCCGCCGATGGCGATGCCGGGCAGGTTGAAGTCCGCCACCGTGCGTGCGCTGAGATCACGAAGGTGGGGAAAACAACCCCCCTGCACAATCCCGAAGAGGGCTTGGTCGTCGCGTTGATGGGCGTCTGCACAGCGGCCCAGCCAGGCGTGAGTGCGCCGACAAGCTTCTGCAACATCGTTCTCGGTGGCTGGATAGGGCGGACATTGATCGAAGGCCATGGCCACATCGGCGCCGAGGCGCATTTGGATCTGCATCGACCGCTCGGGGGTCAGCAAGATTCGGCTGCCGTTGCGAGGGTTGCGGAAGTCGACCCCTTCATCGTCAATGCGGTTGAGGTCGCCGAGGCTGAACACCTGGAAGCCACCGGAATCGGTCAGCATCGGACCGTCCCAGCCCATGAACCGATGCAGCCCGCCGGCGTCGGCAACGATCTCTTCCCCAGGCTGGAGATGCAGGTGATAGGTGTTGGACAGCACCATTTGAGCGCCGGTCTCTGCCAACTGAGAGGTGGTCACTCCTTTCACGGTGCCCAGCGTGCCCACGGGCATAAATCGTGGCGTCGTGACGGGACCGTGAGGTGTGTGGAAGCATCCACAGCGAGCAGCCGTGTGGCGGCAAGAGGCCTGAATCTCGAACTGGAACACAGGCCCTCGGGCAACGGACCAATTTACGGTGAGCCCTGTTGGTGCATGGGTCGAGGTCATGGCTTCAGCCCCCTTCTGGCTGCGCGATTTAGTGGGTGCCTGGATTTTTTATTCGGTGCTGCCGGCCTGGCCCTGGCCGCAGCCACGCTTCGAGCGCATCGCCCGCTTTGCGCCCTGGATCGGCTTGGTGATTGGGGGCCTGCAGGCGGGACTGTGGTGGCTTTTGTCCGCTTTGGGATGGCCTCAAGTCGCGCTCGTCCCAGTTGTTTTGGCCTTGGGGTTGTGGTTGACCGGTGGGCTCCATTTCGATGGACTGATCGATACGGCTGATGGTCTCGCTGCAGGACCGGAGCGCTGCCTAGAGGCGATGGAGGACAGCCGTGTGGGTGCCAGTGGGGTGCAGTTGTCTGTCCTGGTGCTGTTGCTGCAATTTGCTGCTTTGGTGCGCTTGGGCTCCCTGGCGCCAATCGCCTTAGTGGTCACGAGCGCTTTGGCAAGGGTGTCGCCCCTTTGGGCGATGGCGCGTTTCGCCTATTTGCGCGTGAATGGAACGGCTGGGTTTCACCGCCGTCACCACAAGGGTCTTGGCGATGCTGTCCCCACCCTTGTTTTGTTGGTGGTGGTGAGCCCTCTGCTTGGGCAGCTGCCGCTCTTGACGGTTCCTGTTTGTTTCCTCAGTGCATTGATCGCGGCTGAGTGGCTCGGCCGGCGTCTAGGGGGGATGACGGGAGACGGCTACGGAGCTGTTGTGATGCTCAGCGAGACCTCTAGTTTGTTTTTCATCGCCCTGTTGGCGCCTTTGCTGGGCTCGGGGGGAGGCTGAGAAGGAAGGCATTGCCGCGGCTTGGCAGGCTCGGGTCGAGCTGGTTGGGTGTGGTGTGCAAAACCAGTGATCCACCCCGTTCTTCGGCGAGATGTCGGGCGAGTGCGAGGCCTAGTCCGGATCCGGATTGATCCCTGCTGCTACTGCCCCGTTCTCCTTTGCGGAAGATCAGCTCTTGTTCTTGATCCGGGATGGGAGGTCCCCCGTCCCAGATCAAGATGCTGCGTTCCAGCAGGCTGAGTCCGAGTGGACAGCCTGTAGGGCTGTATCGAAAGGCATTTTCCAGCAGATTGGCCACGATCTCTGAGATCACGGCATCGTCATCTGGCCGAATTTCTTGTGTCCAGGCAGGCCAGTTGGCTGGTGTTTGCCAGACGCGGTTCTGGAGGGCTGCGGTTGCGGCAGCCCGTTCAATCAGAGGCTGGAGTAGTTGTTCGATCGTGAGCCCTGGGCCCTTCGTTTTCACCTGCGGAAGCAGCAGCGGGGCAGGCGCCTCGGGGCGATGCGGCAGGTTTTCTTGACCGATCAGGTCTAGGGATGTGATGTAGCGGTCGAGCTGGGCCTGCTCTTGAAGGAGTCCCGTTACCAGTGGGCGTTGGAGATGCTCGGGCCCCAAGCGACGGAGCAGAAGCTGGGCATAGGTGCGCAAGGCTGCCAGTGGGTTGCGCAGCTGATGCACCACAAGATTCATCTGTTGGCGTTGCTGATGGAGCTCTTCCCGTAGGCGACTGCGTTCGAGTTCCAGGCCAAGGCTGTAAGCCAAGGCTGAGGCGCTGGCTTGCAGGCGGCGATCGAGTTGGTCGGACCATTCCGTCTCGCGCTGCTGCTCTGCCCTGAGAACCCCTAATAAGAGGTCGTCATGGCGGAGGGGAAACCAGTGACGCTCTGGCGCTGGAATGCGCAGGATGGGGTCGTCGGCAATCTCTGGTAGTCGGCCACCATCGGGAGGCCATTGATCCAGCATCGTGAAGCTGGGCGCGTCTCCTTCACTGCTTTGCGCGATGTAGACAACGAGCTTGTCCAAAGCCTCATCGCCAGAAAAACTCTGCAGTTGTTGCTGGACCAGGGTGAGGAACCGGTTGGACAGCTGCATTCGTGAAGTTGTGTGCCTGGATACAGCCGGGGAGGCAACTCAAGACCTGACCGTCTTGCCAATTCTGGAAAAAGTCTTAAGATCAGAAGATCGACCGACGGCGCTCTTCATTGCGGTGCCGGTTTCCTGTCGATTCTGCTCGGGTTGCACTTTCGTTGCTACCAAGGTTACAGCAGAGGTTGATGTGTCTCCTGTTGTCATCGGTTTTATGCCGTTGAAAGCGATGGTGTTTGTCGGTTTGTCTCGCAGCTTTGGTTGCGCGATCGACCCTCCGATTCGCTGACGTCACGATGCTCTTTATGAGCGTCTCACTTGATCGAATGCCGTCTCAAAACGGTGCCGGTCTTTCTTGACAGCCCCCTCTCACTCCCTCAACAGGGATTTTTGCCCAATGTCCAAAAAACGTAAGAGGATTAGTCGTCGTCGCCTTGCTGGCCAGCGTGTGCTCGCACACGTGCCGACTCACCATCTCGAAACTGGTGAACACAAGCCTGTGACAGCGGCTCGTCGCTACATCGCTGAGGGCGTCCTTATGCCCCCGGCTCTAGTCAACGTTCGCCGTAACGAACACACCACAGATCGATTCTTCTGGGGTGAAAAAGGACTTTTCAGTGCTCAGTACGCCGAGGAAAATCATTTCCTGTTCCCTTCCCTCCGTTCCATCGTTGATCACGTTGGTGAAGAGGTCATTTTTGAAGGCCTAGACCTGGCGTCTGACGATTGGGAAGAAATGGAAGAGTACGAATACGCCTTCGTCTGATTCCCTTTCATTCCAACCCTTGATCGCAAAGCCCTTAAGCGTTCTGAGCTGTTTGATCCAGCCAGCGCTTGAGGGCTTTTTTCATTTCAGCCTGAGCCTCAACGGGGATGGCATGCCCATTCTCAAAACTGAACAGATCACAGGCTTGCTTGCTGGGCGACAGCTCGTTTTTTAGCGCTAAGGCTGCGGAATGCGGCACAACATCGTCATGCCGTCCATGCAAAAGAAGCACAGGAGGGCGAATCACAGGAGCTTGCCAGTGGGGATGGGGATAGGCACTGCATGCGATTAATCCGGCAAGCGGTAAGTCACAGCCCGCGGCCATGGCCATCGCGCCTCCTTGAGAAAAGCCCAACAGCACGGTTGCTTCCAGTGGGATCTCCGCCGAGCCCAGATTGTTGATGCGTTCTTTTAATCCTTCAACAGCTGCTGGCACGGCGGCCCAGTCGGCTGGGAAGAGGCCGTACCACTGGCGTCCTGATCCTTGGGTTTGCTGTTCGGGAGCTTGTAGGGCCACCAGCTCGAGGGGTGTCGCGATCGCCTCGGCGAGCGCTTGTCCCAGGGGCATCAGGTCGCCGGCATCCGCGCCCCAGCCATGAAGGAGAACCAGGCGTGCTCGCGCCTTCGCTGTGGATTGGCGGAGCAGATCGGCGGCCATGGCATCAGGTGAGCGGTTGCTGCGTAGGTTGGCTCAAGCCCTGTCTTTCGTCCTGCTGCCATGGCTCCAACTGCCTTGCTGAGCGTGTCTGATAAGCGGGGGGTGGTGCCCCTTGCTGAGGCTCTCAATCGGCTCCATGGCTATCAGCTGCTCTCCAGTGGTGGAACAGCCAACGTGCTTGAAGAGGCTGGATTGCCGGTCACACGCGTGGCCGACCACACCGGTGCTCCTGAGATTCTTGGCGGTCGCGTGAAGACACTCCACCCTCGAATTCATGGCGGAATCTTGGCGCGAAGAGGAGATCCGGCCCATGAGGCCGATCTCCTCGAACAGAAGATCGATCCCATCGATGTGGTGGTGGTGAACCTTTATCCGTTCAGGGAAACCGTCTCAGACCCTGATGTGAGCTGGGATACGGCCATTGAGAACATCGACATCGGCGGACCCACGATGGTTCGCTCTGCGGCCAAAAATCATGCCCATGTCGCGGTTCTCACCAGTCCTGAGCAGTACGACGGGTTTTTGCAATCGCTGTCTCGATCGGCTGGAGGCGTGGACGCGAATGTGCGCCGGCAGTTGGCTTTAGAGGCGTTTGCCCATACGGCGGCGTATGACGTCGCGATCAGTCGTTGGATGCAAGCTCGCCCTGAGCTGCACCCCGCTGTGGATGCCAGCTCTTCCGTCGAGGCCAAAGCTCCAGCCGAAGCCCTGCCATGGCTCGAAGCGCTGCCGCTTCGGCAGACGTTGCGCTACGGGGAGAACCCCCACCAGAAGGCGGCTTGGTACAGCAGCAGCGTGGGCTGGGGGGGTGCCAAGCAGCTTCAGGGGAAGGAACTCAGCACCAATAATTTGCTCGATCTGGAAGCGGCCCTGGCCACCGTTCGTGAGTTTGGTTATGGCTCAGAGGGCCTTCATCGCGCCGAACAACCGGCGGCTGTGGTGGTCAAGCACACCAATCCCTGTGGCGTGGCGGTGGGTGATGGCGTGGCGACCGCCCTCACCCGGGCTCTCGATGGTGATCGAATCAGTGCCTTCGGCGGCATTGTTGCTCTGAATGCCGTGGTTGATGGCTTAGCGGCTAAGGAGCTCACAAGCTTGTTCCTGGAGTGTGTTGTGGCGCCTGGGTTTAGCCCAGAAGCGCGTGAAATTTTGGCCGCCAAAGGCAATCTCCGCCTCCTCGAGTTGGCGCCTGAGGCCATTGATGCGGCAGCCAAAGATCATGTCCGCAGCATTCTTGGTGGTGTTTTGGTGCAGGATCTCGACGATCAGCCAATCGACCCCTCCGCTTGGACGGTGGCGAGCCAGCGTCAACCCACCACGGCTGAATACGCCGATCTCCGCTTTGCTTGGCAGCTCGTGCGTCACGTGCGCTCGAATGCGATTTTGGTCGCACGTGATGGACAGAGCCTGGGTGTGGGGGCTGGTCAGATGAATAGGGTTGGCTCTGCCCGTCTTGCTTTAGAGGCTGCTGGTGAGCAAGCGCTGGGGGCTGTGCTCGCCAGTGATGGCTTCTTCCCTTTCGATGACACCGTTCGCCTTGCCGCAAGCCATGGAATTAAGGCTGTGATCCATCCAGGCGGCAGCCTTCGGGATGCCGACTCGATCAAAGCCTGCGATGAGCTCGGTTTGGCCATGGTGCTGACCGGACGCCGTCACTTTCTTCACTGAGAACACGGGCACCTAATCTCGCTTTACTCGTCCACTCAACGAACTGATCCATGACCCTGCCAGCTCTGCCTTTTGCCGCCAACTTCATGCACCCCCTAATGATGTGGGGGCTCTTGGCGGCAGGTGGTTATTCCATGTTTCTTGGCATCAAAGCCAAGAAGGTCCGGACAGGGACCCCAGAGCAGCGCAAGGCCCTGCTACCAGGCAAGTTTGCCCAGCGTCATTACCGCTGGGGAAGTCTGATCCTTGCGGTGATGGTGACCGGCATGATCGGTGGTATGGCCGTGACCTACATCAACAACGGCAAGTTGTTCGTGGGTCCGCATCTGCTCGTGGGCTTGGCGATGACCGGAATGATCGCCCTTGCCGCGTCCTTGGCTCCCTTCATGCAGCAGGGGAATGTGATTGCCCGGAAAGCTCACGTTGGGCTCAACATGGGCACCCTCACGTTGTTCCTGTGGCAGGCGGTGAGTGGAATGGAGATTGTGAACAAGATCTGGGTGAATCGCTGATCTTGTTCAGCTGATCGTGTTCAGCTGAGCTTGTTCAAAAGGCTGCCCGTCGTCTTGGCGGGCAGACAAGACCATGGCTTGCATGGAAATCTTCTTGCACTTTCCAGGTGAGACGCCTGGAAATTTGCCGCACAATTTGGCGCAAAAGGTGATCGCCACTGGACTGCACTAACCCGTCAGGGAGCAGGGTGATCATCTTGGGCAGGTGAATCCAAACGGATAGATCAAGATCCCAGCTCACCGCCGTGAGCTCTTCGGAGGCGTCACTCGAGCTGTTGTCCTCAAGGCTGAGGTTGGCCTGGAAATCAACGTCGTATAGATCCGCTAGGGCTGGATCTTGATTGCTGAGAGGCACCGTAGAGATCGCGTAATTACCAGCGTTCTGCGGTAGGAGGCGCAGGCCGATCGTGGGTTCGACCTCAAAACCGAAGTTGCCAAAGCGTCCGAGCGTGAGGGCATAGGCCTGCTCGTCAATGGCCTTCACCTCCATGGGAGCGGCACAACGGCGAAACCAGCCTTCGTGCCGATCGAGGTAGGCCCCGACGGTTTGAAAGTCAGCACGCATCTCCATGCGATCGCGAAATTCACTGCGATAACAGCGGACTTGACGGCTATCGCTACCGCGCAATGTGTCGGTTGAGGGTCTCGTCAAGAGCAGCACGTAGGCAGGTCCCCGGTTGGAGAAGTCTCCATGATGAACCAATGTAAAGGGAGCTGGGGGTCAGTTTTCGCTCAGGGCGATCAGTCTCTGAATGACATGCTCCACGACCCGATCTGGCGTGGAGGCCCCGGAGGTGATTCCGACGGTGACGGGCCCCTCGGGCAGGAACAGCTCTTCAAGGGTGAGTTCTTCGCCAAGGGGCTTGTGTTCAATCGAGTTGTCGGAGTGAATGCGCTCTGGAGTATCGATGTGGAAGGAACGGATCCCTCGGCTAACGGCAATTTCTTGCAGGTGGGTCGTGTTGGAGGAGTTGTAGCCCCCAATCACCACCATGAGATCCACGGTTTCATCAACGAGCGAGAACATGGCATCTTGCCGCTCCTGGGTGGCGTCGCAGATGGTGTTGAACGCTAAAAAATGCTCATTGAGTTCTGTGGGCCCGTACTTGCTGAGCATGGTGCGCTCAAACAAGCGGCCAATTTCTTCGGTCTCACTTTTGAGCATGGTGGTTTGGTTGGCCACACCCAAGCGTTCAAGATCACGATCGGGGTCAAACCCTGGCGAAGAAGCGTTTGAAAACCGTTTCATAAACGCTTCGCGATCGCCATTCCCGAGAATGTATTCAGCGACAAGCCGGGCTTCCTCGAGATCGAGAACAACGAGATACGTACCGGCAAAGGAACTCGTTGCCAGCGTCTCTTCGTGTTTCACCTTGCCGTGAATGATCGAGGTGAAGGATTGCTTCTTGTGCTTCTCCACCGTTGTCCACACCTTTGAAACCCATGGACAGGTGGTGTCAACAATGTGGCAACCACGCTCATTGAGAAGTTGCATCTCCTGAACGGTTGCACCAAAAGCCGGAAGGATCACCACATCGCCCGAGGCCACGCCAGAAAAATCCTTAACTCCACCCTCAACGGAGATGAACAACACGTCCATTTCCCGCAGATGGTCATTCACCGATGGGTTATGGATGATTTCGTTGGTGATCCAGATCCGTTCTTGCGGGTAGTGACGTCGCGTCTCGTAAGCCATGGCGACAGCCCTCTCCACGCCCCAGCAGAATCCAAACGCTTCGGCAAGGCGGACCTGGAGACGGCCATGGGTTAAGCGATACCCGTTGTCTCGAATGGACCCAATCAGGCTGCTCTGGTAAGCCTGCTCCAAACTGCCTGCCACCTCTTCGGCTCGACCGAAGCCTCGCCGGTTGTAGCGATCGGAGTGATGCAGGGAGCGTTTGAAGGCGTGAGTATCCATATCTGTAACCACAGTGGTTCGACTCTATGGGCTGTCTGGCACTAGCGACTGATCGCGGATGCCAATAAAAAACCCTGTCCCATGGAGGGACAGGGTGAAGTGCAGATCAAATGCTGCCAATGGAACGGTTTATCGGCCTGATGACACGAAATCTGGATAGGCCTCCATGCCGTGCTCACCAATATCAAGGCCTTCCACTTCTTCTTTCTCGGTGACGCGGATGCCCCCGAACAACCCACCGATCACAGACCATGCAATCCAGCAGGTCACGATCGTCCAAATGGCGTAGGCCGCACAACCCAGTGCTTGGATTCCGAGTTGGCTGATGCCACCTCCGACGAGCAGGCCCAGAGGTGAGCCATCGCCTTGGATGTCAAAACCCCAAAGACCAACCACCAAGGTTCCCCAGACGCCACAGACGCCATGGACGGAGAAGGCTCCGACTGGATCATCAATGCCTGCTGAATCCAAAGCTGAAACGGCGAAGACGACAATGATTCCGCCGATCAGACCAGCAACCCATGAGCCCACAAACGTCAGGTTGCCGCAACCTGCCGTGATGCTGACCAGGCCGGCAAGGATGCCGTTGATGATCATGGTCAAATCAGGTTTCCCTGATGTCATGGTTGAGATCACGGTGGCACCGATCGCGCCACCAGCTGCAGCCAAGGTTGTCGTTACTGCGACATAAGGAACCCACTGATCCATAGCGAGCTGGGATCCGGGGTTGAATCCATACCAACCAATCCAAAGAATCAGCGCACCAAGAGTGGCGATCGCCATGTTGTGGCCAGGGATGGCTTGAGGCTTGCCATCCACGAATTTGCCAATGCGTGGGCCAAGAAGCATGGCTCCAACAAGACCAGCCCAGGCTCCTACGGAGTGAACAATGGATGATCCAGCAAAATCAATAAATTCTTTGTCTCCAACGGAATTCAGCCATCCGCCATTCCATTCCCAACTCCCTGCAACGGGGTAGATAAATGCGGTGAGTACCAGGGCAAACACCACAAATTCGCCAAATTTGACGCGCTCAGCCACGAGGCCAGACACGATCGTTGCTGCAGTTCCAGCAAAGGCAGCCTGGAAGAGGAAATCAACAGAAGGAACCAAGTCTCCATTGGTCACCATCTCGGGAGTGACAGCGGGGTCAAAGAAAAGCCCCAATGCCCCACCTTTGCCGTAATAGAGAATTCCATCCCAGAAGGCGCTTCCGTACATCAGAGAGAATCCGATGAACCAGTAAGCAGTCACCGCCAAGGCGAAGACAAAAAGGTTTTTAGCAAGAATATTGACTGCATTTTTCTGGCGACACATGCCTGCTTCCACCATGGCGAAGCCGGCGTTCATGAAGATCACCAGAATCGTCGCTACCAGCAGCCAAAGGTTGTTGGCTAGAAACGCTGCAGTCAGTTCTGGCATCTCTGCGGCATGAGCCGAGAGGTTGAACATTCCAAGCCCGAATAGGGCCAATGGCACGCAGCCAAGCCACAAGAGTGAGCGATTGGTTTTAAACCCGCGAATGCTTTGAAGGAGAAGCATTGGGCCCTCCAAGAGACTCGCCTCCTGAAGGCGAGATTTGCGTCGCCTATTGGGCGACTCGTAAGCAGTTGTCATAGAAAAAAGCGTCACTGCAGATGAGCTGGACGGGATTGTCACCTTCCAAAACTGCTCGCTGGCGCACATTTCTCAAGTGGCTATTGATACCAAATCTGGGTTTCGCGACGTTGTAAGTACTTTTACTGACAATTATGAACCGGCTGGAGTCCTTCCCAATTAATCCGATCTTCGTCAAAACTGAAGCGGCAAGGCAGCACTTCCACTCCTGCTGCCATAGCGAACCTGAACAGATCTCCATAGCGGGGATCGGCGCTGTCCCCGGGGGCAAAAGCAGTGACATCCGGCCGGCTTAGGCAGGGAATCAAGACCCCTCTTGCCTCAGGAATGAGTGCCGTGAGTTCCTCCAGGTGTTTTTGGCCCCGTTCCGTCACCGTGTCGGGGAAGAGCGCAACGTCGCCGCGGCTCCAGGTGGTGTTTTTCACTTCGACATAAATGGGGCGTTGATCGTCTGCGCTGTCGTCTGGAGTGAGCAATAAGTCGATGCGACTTCTGCGATTGAGGCCGTAGGGAACCTCGGCGCGGATGGTCTTGATCGGGCCGAGTTGGTTTTTGAGTTCTCCGGCTTCGATCAGGGCCCGAATCAGTTTGTTCGGCAAAGCCGTATTGATGCCAGCCCAACACAGCGTTCCGTCGCTGCTTGGGACCTCGGCCTGCTCCCAGGTCCAAGCCAACTTGCGCTTCGGGGAAGGGGCATGACGGACCCGGACCCTTCCACCGGGATGGAGCACGCCTTTCATGGGACCAGTGTTGGCGCAATGGACGGTGACGACCTGTCCATCGTTGAGCTCCACATCAGCCAGAAAGCGTTTGTAGCGCTTCAGAAGCACGCCTTCGCTGAGGGCAGGAAACTGAAGAATCGACGTGCCGGTCATGGCTGCTGGCTGAATCCGCCCATGGTGGCCTGGCACAGGGTTGAGAATGCTGGCTCGGAAGCGCTGTGAAAAGACGACGAATGGCGAGATCTCTGAAGCGCATTGCCCTGGTCGTCACCTACGGCACGTTGTTGAGCAAGGTTGGTGGCTTGGTGCGTCAGTTGGTGATTGCAGCCGCCTTTGGGGTGGGTGCTGCCTACGACGCTTACAACTACGCCTACGTCCTCCCTGGCTTCCTATTAATCCTTTTGGGCGGGATTAACGGGCCCTTCCATAGCGCGATGGTGAGCGTGCTCAGTCGCCGTCCCCGGGAGGAGGGAGCGCACATTTTGGCCACGTTGAACACGATGGTCAGCACGCTGCTGCTTGGGGTAACCCTTGTGCTGGTCGTGGCGGCTGATCCCCTAATCACGCTTGTTGGCCCTGGTCTGAGTTCGGAGTTGCACCGCATCGCCGTGGTGCAACTGCAAGTGATGGCGCCGATGGCTCTGTTGGCCGGCCTGATCGGCCTTGGCTTTGGATCGCTGAATGCTGCTGATGAGTTCTGGATCCCAGCGATTTCGCCGTTGATGTCCAGCCTTGCTCTCATCCTGGGCATCGGTTTGCTCTGGTGGCAGGCGGGATCTGCGATCTCAACGCCCGCTCTCGCGCTGTGGGGAGGGGTGGTGTTGGCCTTATCCACCCTGGTGGGGGCGGTTCTGCAATGGCTTTTGCAGCTGCCTGCCCTCATGAAGCAGGGCTTGGTTCAATTGCGTCTCGCCTGGGATTGGCGCCATCCCGGTGTTCAGGAGGTTTGGCAGGTGATGGGCCCGGCCACCCTGTCGTCGGGAATGCTGCAGATCAATGTGTTTACCGATCTGTTTTTCGCTTCGGGGTTGCTTGGAGCGGCGGCAGGGCTTGGTTACGCCAATTTGTTGGTTCAGACCCCGCTGGGGTTGATTTCCAACGCGTTGTTGGTGCCACTGTTGCCCACCTTTTCCCGGTTGACGGCTCCACAAGATCGCCCAGAGCTGATCGCTCGAATCCGCCAGGGTTTGATGTTGTCGACGGCATCAATGCTTCCCCTTGGTGCCTTGTTTTTGGCCCTCGCAACCCCAATTGTGGCTCTGGTGTACGAGCGGGGTGCGTTTAATCAAGGTGCGGTGGAGCTTGTTACGGGCTTGTTGATGGCCTATGGACTTGGCATGCCGGCCTATCTCGGCCGAGATGTGTTGGTGCGCGTGTTCTATGCCCTGGGCGACGGCACCACACCCTTTCGCCTTTCGGTCATCGGTATTGGCCTGAATGTGGTGTTCGACTGGGCCCTGGTGGGTGGGCCAACGCCTTGGGGACCGCAACTTCCCTTCAATTTCGGAGCAGCAGGTCTGGTGCTGGCCACCGTCTTGATCAATGTGCTGACCTGCGTTGCGCTGTTGTTAGCTCTGCAGCAGCGCTTGAAAGTCTTGCCGTTAAAGCAGTGGGGCTTGGATGGTTTGCGCCTCACGGTTGCAGCCGCTGGAGCTGGGATCGTGGCCTGGGGATTGAGCCAAGGGGTGCGTTGGCCCGTTGATCTAGTGGGCCGACTCTTGCAGGTAGGCCTGTCGGGATCGCTAGGGGGTTTGGTGTTTGTGGCGTTAGGGCAAGCCTTTGCTGTTCAAGAGGTTCGCGAGATCAGCCAAGGTCTGACGCGTCGCTTCATTCGTCGCTGAGGCGGACGTCTCGGTCTTCACGCACCTGGATCGGTAATTCGAGGTGTTGTCGACCGACGAGCTGGGGTCCTTGCACAGACAGGATGCGCGCTTCAATGCCGAAGTCTCGGAAAGCGGTTTCCATCTCTTGAATGAGCGCTTTTTCAACCTGGGCTTCGGGATCAACAACCTTCCCGATTAACCGTTCGCCGAGGCGGCCGATCCGTTGCCGGACCACATCGCGGGCATTGGTGACCTCGATGATCAGCACGGCAGAGTCCAACAACGGTTCAACCTTATCGGCAGTGTCCTTCGAGAATCTCTTCGAGGTCTGAAAGTTGAGAGGACGGCAACAGACGCGCCATCGGCAATCGCGCACTTCCTCCCCCAATCGGCACTTGAACCGCCTCGAGGGCTTGTCGTGCTGCCACCACGGCGCCTTGGTCGAGCAGCGCACTGCATTCAATCGCAAGGGCTTCGGCTAAGCCGGCATCTCCCAAATACAAGTGCCATCCAGCCACTTGGATGTAAAGACGGTCCGCCAGTGTTGAGGTGAGGGCCCGTAGATCAGCTGAGTCCAGAGTCATCTTTCGTTTGTGTCTGTATCGGTGTCTGCATCTTTGCCTGGGCGCAAACGGATCACCACCAGCAGGTGAACAATCAAGACCCCAAGCCAAGCTTCAGTCCATAGGTCGAGATGGCTCCAGGGGTGACGCATCTCTTGCACAAACCAAAGGCCGCTGCTGACAGCGGCAAATCCCCCGGCGTGGAGGCAGAAATTCACCACCCTGTTGAAATGCCTGTAGGTGGCATTGTTGGGATCGGCGGGTCCGTACCAGCGGAGCGGCATGGGATGACCCTCGTGACTTCCTTGATTTTGACGTGTTGATGTCCGTTGGTTGACGAAGGGTGCCTTGATACGGTCAGATGGTGGCTTCCAAGCGCTTGTAGCTCAGCGGATTAGAGCATCTGACTACGGATCAGAGGGTCGGGAGTTCGAATCTCTCCAGGCGCGCTTCTGAAAACTGCCGATAAGGCAGTTTTTTTTTGAAGATTCGTATGGGCAAGGGACCTATTCCCTACGATTCGTGCACTGATGTCTGAAACGCATGACAGATCGCTCCGCAGCCTCGATTAATGCATCTCTGAAGGCTGCAGACCCTGCCATTGCTGGTTTGATCGATCAGGAGCGGATGCGTCAAGAGACGCATCTTGAGTTGATCGCATCGGAGAACTTCACCTCCAAGGCGGTGATGGAAGCTCAGGGCTCTGTTCTGACGAATAAATACGCGGAGGGGCTACCTCACAAGCGTTATTACGGCGGTTGCGAGCACGTGGATGCCATCGAAGAATTGGCCATTTCAAGGGCGAAGGACCTCTTCGACGCGGCTTGGGCGAATGTTCAGCCCCACAGTGGCGCTCAGGCGAACTTCGCGGTGTTTCTTGCCTTGCTTCAGCCCGGTGACACGATCCTTGGGATGGATCTCAGCCATGGTGGGCACCTCACCCATGGCTCTCCGGTCAATGTGAGCGGCAAGTGGTTCAACGTGGTGCAGTACGGCGTTGATAAAGAGACGCAGCGCCTCGATATGGAGGCCATTCGCCAGCTGGCTCTCGAGCACAAGCCCAAATTGATTATTTGTGGCTATTCGGCGTACCCACGCGCCATTGATTTTGCTGCGTTCCGCTCGATTGCGGATGAAGTGGGTGCGTACCTGTTGGCAGACATGGCCCATATCGCCGGCCTCGTGGCTGCTGGGGTGCATGCCAGCCCGGTCCCTCACTGTGATGTGGTGACCACCACCACGCACAAAACGCTGCGCGGCCCCCGTGGTGGTTTGATCCTTTGCCGCGATGCTGAATTCGCGCGCCGATTCGACAAGGCGGTGTTCCCAGGGTCACAAGGTGGACCGCTCGAACACGTGATTGCGGCCAAGGCCGTGGCCTTCGGCGAAGCCTTACAGCCCGATTTCAAGGCTTACAGCCAACAGGTTGTGGCCAATGCTCAGGCCCTCGCGGCCCGTCTTCAGGAGCGATCGATCGATGTGGTGAGTGGTGGTACTGATAACCATGTGGTGCTTTTGGATCTGCGCAGCATCGGGATGACCGGCAAGGTGGCTGATCTTTTGGTGAGTGATGTGCACATCACGGCCAACAAAAACACCGTTCCCTTTGATCCTGAGTCGCCCTTCGTGACGAGTGGTTTGCGTTTGGGAACGGCGGCCCTCACCACCCGCGGCTTCGACGAGAAGGCCTTCCACGAGGTTGCTGATGTGATCGCTGATCGGCTTCAGAACCCTGAGGATGACGCCATTCAGGCGCGTTGTTTGGAGCGAGTGAGTGACCTCTGCAAACGGTTTCCGCTCTATGCCCCTGCTCTGGAACCGGCTCTTGCATAACTGCCTGAGGTGCCGTGTCCCTCGGGCCATTTCTGCCTAATATTTGCCCTTAAAAGATTCTTTTTGGTGTCGTTCCGCCGGAGCTTTTTGTGACGTTTGCGAGCACTCCTCTCGCAGTCGCTTCGGCGAGCCTGGTGGTGGCGGCCGTCATTACGACGTTGCTCGTCCCCCTCGTGCGGCAGCTGGGGTTGAAATGGGGTCTTACAGATCAGCCCGATCCCCGCAAACAGCACACCACCCCCATGGTCCGATTGGGGGGCATCGCCTTGGTGCTGGGTTTTTGTTTGTCCCTGGGGGTGACTTGGTGGATGGGCGGTTTTGGCATGTTGGCTCCGGCCCGTGACCAGCTCATTTGGACCACGCTTGCGGGGTCTCTCTGCTTTTTTGTGATCGGTCTTGCGGACGATCTGTTTGCACTGTCTCCTTGGCCGCGCTTGGCGGGTCAGATTGCTGTTTCGGTGGTTGTTTGGTCCCAGGGAGTCCGTATTGGAGCGATTGATCTTCCCTGGTTAGCGAACAGCTCCGAAGCCTTGCTGCTTCCGGATCTGCTCAGCTTGCTCGCCACGGTGATCTGGTTGGTGGGGATCACCAATGCGATCAACTGGCTGGATGGTCTGGATGGCTTGGCTGCAGGTGTGGCTGGAATCGCAGCGGTTGGCTTGGTGTCCGTGAGCTTTTCGCTGCATCAGTCAGCGGCTGCTTTTCTTGCTGCCGCGTTAGCTGGAAGTTGTCTTGGCTTCCTCCGTCACAACTTCAATCCAGCGCGCATTTTTATGGGTGATGGCGGATCGTATTTTTTGGGATTCACCCTGGCCGCCGTCAGCATTGTTGGCCCGGCGAAAGGGCTCACAACGGTGAGCTTGTTGCTGCCGTTATTGATTCTTTCCTTGCCCTTAGCCGATATGTCGGCTGTGATCATGGGGCGTCTCAGCGATGGTCACTCCCCCTTTTATCCGGATCGCCGTCATCTCCATCACCGCCTCCTACGTGCTGGGTTTAGCCATCGACGCACGGTTGTCTTGATCTATGTGTTCACGCAGTGGTTGGCGTCCTTGGCGATGGTGGTGGCCAACGTGGAAATGCGTTTTCTCTGGCTTGGATTGGCGACAGCCATCCTCGTTGCCACGGTCGTGACCATCAACCGTCAGCGTCATCTTGAAGCGGTCACCGAACCATCAGACCTGAAACCATCAGACCTGGAATCTTCAGCCAATGACCGCCATCGCTGATCGCTCGAAGCGCTCGGGTGTTGAGATTCTCTGCGTTGGGACGGAGCTTCTGCTTGGCAACATCCTCAATGGCAATGCGCGTTGGTTGTCGGAGGAGCTTGCCTCGCTTGGCCTCCCACATTTTCGCCAAACGGTTGTGGGAGACAACCGTGATCGCCTGATTGCGCTGGTTCAGGAAATCGCGCAACGCTCCAGCGTGTTGATCGTGACCGGTGGGCTTGGACCAACCCCGGATGACCTCACCACGGAGGCGATTGCCGCTGCGTTTTCTGTTCCTTTGGAAGAGCGAGCCGACGTTTGGTCTGACATTCAAGACAAGGCCCATAGCCGCGGTCGTACCCCTGGCCCTGAAACCCGCCGTCAGGCGCTCTTGCCAGTTGGGGCCGAGGTTCTATGGAATCCAACGGGAACGGCCCCCGGCATGATCTGGACCCCGGTGCCTGGATTCACAGTGCTCACGTTTCCCGGTGTGCCCAGTGAGATGAAGGCGATGTGGAAGGCCACGGCCGCGCCCTGGTTCCGTTCGTCCGGCCTTTCGAAGGGTGTGTTTGTGAGCCGTCTCCTTCATTTCTGGGGAATTGGTGAGTCCACGTTGGCTGAACAGGTGTCTGATCTCTTGGAGGGGGTGAACCCCACGGTTGCTCCCTATGCCGGTCGTGGAGAGGTGAAGCTCCGGATTACGGCCTGCGCTGATGAGCCTGCGCAGGCTTGGAAGCTGGTGGATCAAACCGAGCAGGAGTTGCGTCGGCGCACGGGCAACCTGTGCTTTGGCATGGATCAAGATTCGCTGGCTTCTGTTGTGTTGAAGCGGCTGGGGCAAGCCGGCCAAACCCTGTCTGTGGCGGAATCCTGCACGGGTGGCGGGTTAGGTGCTGAGCTCACAGCGGTGCCCGGTGCCTCATCCGTGATGCTTGGTGGGGTGATCTCCTATGCCAATGCCGTTAAGCGAGATCTGTTGTCCGTGCCTGAAGCGTTGCTCGAGCAGCACGGTGCCGTCAGTGCGCCAGTGGCGGAGGCGATGGCGCTGGGTGTTCGTCGTCTCACCGGATCGGACTGGGCGCTTTCGGTCACGGGAATCGCTGGCCCTGATGGCGGAACGCCGGAAAAACCCGTGGGATTGGTGTTTGTTGCTGTCGCTGGACCCGATGGATGCAGCAGTCAGCGGTTGCGCTTGGGGAACACTCGCGGCCGGGAGTGGATCCGGACCGTCAGTGCTGGGGAGGTTTTGAATGCCCTGCGCTTGCGCTTAATCGCCAAGGCTGAGAAGGCGTGCTCGGAGCAGGAACCCTAAAAAGCGAGATCCAGCGGATTGGATTGAACGCCATTTGCCTCTAGGGTTTTGAGTGAATTGTCGAGTGGGAATGAGCAGCGGAACCCTGTACGACAAGGTTTGGGATCTCCATCGCGTTGCGGAACTCTCTGGCGGCTCTACCCAGCTGTTGATTGGGTTGCATCTGATCCACGAAGTCACGAGCCCTCAGGCGTTTGTGGCCCTTGAAGACAAGGGGTTGAAGGTGCGTTGTCCGGAGCGAACGGTGGCGACCGTGGACCACATCGTTCCCACGACCAATCAGGCCAGACCCTTTGCTGATCCGTTGGCGGAGGAGATGCTCAGCACTCTGGAGCGCAACTGCAGCAAGCATGGAATCGTGCTCAATGGGATTGGCAGTGGTCGTCAAGGAATCGTGCATGTCATTGCTCCGGAGCTGGGATTGACGCAGCCCGGCATGACGGTGGCCTGCGGGGATTCACACACCTCGACGCACGGGGCCTTTGGGGCGATCGCCTTTGGGATCGGCACCTCTCAGGTTCGTGATGTGCTGGCCAGCCAAAGCTTGGCGATGAACAAGCTCAAGGTCCGCCGTCTGTGGGTTGAAAATCAGCTGAGTCCTGGGGTGTTTGCCAAAGATTTGATCCTGCATGTGATTCGGTCGCTTGGGGTCAAGGCTGGGGTTGGCTATGCCTATGAGTTCGCCGGACCGGCGATCGATGCTCTCTCGATGGAGGAGCGGATGACCCTCTGCAACATGGCGATTGAGGGGGGAGCCCGTTGTGGGTACGTCAATCCCGACCAGACGACCTTTGACTACTTGGAGGGCCGTCCGTCCGTACCGACTGGTGAGGCTTGGCACCGGGCTACGCGCTGGTGGCGGTCACTGGCATCGAATGCCGATGCCGTCTTTGACGACGAGCTGCACTTCGATGCAGCGACGATTGCCCCAACGGTGACCTGGGGGATCACCCCCGGTCAGGGGATCGGCGTCGATGAGCAGGTTCCAATGCCTGAGCAACTGGATCCTGCCGACCGACCGATTGCTCAAGAGGCTTATCGCTACATGGATTTAACGCCGGGCCAGGCCATCGCCGGCGTGCCGGTGGATGTCTGTTTTATCGGCAGTTGCACCAATGGTCGCCTCAGTGACCTGCAGGCCGCCGCCGCTGTGGCCCGGGGCAGGCAGGTGGCTGCTGGGATCAAGGCCTTTGTGGTTCCCGGCTCCGAGCAGGTGGCGCGTGCCGCTGAGGCCGAAGGCCTGGACCAAGTGTTTCGCGATGCGGGGTTTGAGTGGCGTGAACCTGGCTGCTCGATGTGCCTAGCCATGAATCCTGACCGCCTAGAGGGGCGTCAGATCAGTGCGAGCTCCAGCAACCGCAACTTCAAGGGGCGTCAGGGATCTGCCAGCGGCCGTACCTTGCTGATGAGCCCTGCCATGGTTGCTGCTGCTGCCGTGACCGGCCATGTCAGCGATGTTCGCTTGCTCGAGGCCTGAGCTCGGCTGTAGCGGCAGGCTGCCGCTCCGTTTTGCGTGTTTTGGTTGCTGTTTTCTTCCTTTTGATCCTTCATGTCGCAAACCCACGATTTCCCTCAAGGCCTGATTACCAAGATTGAAGGCCGCGCCCTTGTCTTGCGGGGTGATGACATCGATACCGACCGGATTATTCCGGCTCGATTTCTGAAATGCGTGAGTTTTGAAGCGCTTGGATCGCAGGCGTTCGCTGATGATCGCAAGGAGCTCGAAGGACGCCATCCCTTTGACCTCCCTGAGCATCAGGGATCCTCGATTTTGGTGGTGAATGACAACTTCGGTTGTGGATCGAGTCGTGAGCATGCGCCTCAAGCCTTAATGCGTTGGGGGATCCGGGCGCTGATTGGGGTGAGCTTTGCTGAAATTTTTTACGGCAATTGTTTGGCCTTGGGAATCCCTTGTGCGAAGGCCAGTCAGGACCAGGTGCGCGCTCTGCAAGATGCCATGGCCCAAGACCCCTCAGCAATTTGGACCTTTGACTTGGAGACCTCAACCTGCAGCAGTGATCTGGGGCAATGGTCGATTGAAGTGGATCCGGGCCCGCGCGACATGCTCCTCTCCGGTCGTTGGGATGCGACGGGGCAGCTTTTGGCTCGGGATGCCGAGCTGCAGAGCACGCTCGATCGGTTGCCTTACTTGAACGGGTTTTGCGTGGATGCGGCAGACACTTGATTTAGTGTCTATGAAGGAAGAAGCGGCATCGACGTCATGACAGTTCTTCTTAAGCGCATCTGGTGTGCTTTTGGCTCGATGGCCATGGTGCTGGGCCCCTCTCCCGTCGTAGCAGGCTCCGTCACAGCGATTGCCGTGGAGCCTTTTGGCACTCCGCTTGAACGCTTGCTTGAGAGTGGCGCTTGCCAGGGATGTGATTTACGGGATGCGGATCTCCGCGGCCGTCATCTGATCGGGGCGGATTTGCGTGATGCTGATTTGCGCGGGGCCAAGCTTCATGGGGCAAATCTTGAAGGAGCTGATTTGAGTGGTGCCAGGCTTGATGGTGCCGGCTTGCAAGGGGCGATGCTCAGCAATGCCGATCTCTCAGGCACTGATCTGCGCCGTGCCGATTTGCGCGATTCGGTTGTGATCAATGCCTATGCGCCTGGGGTGCAGACCGAGGGAATGCAGTTTGCAGGTTCGGATCTCACTGGAAGTCATTTGATCTATGGCGGTGGTCCTGAACTTGAGGACGAGGCACCAGATTTTTAGAAAAGAACTTTAAAAGGGACGGTTGTTGAGCTCGTTCGAAGGGTTGTAGGGGACAAAGGGCACGCCAGTTCCCGTGAAGTTGAAGTCATTGAGGCGGAATCGGAATCCGCCGACGCCTTGATAGGGGTTGAAGTAGAAGCCGAAGTCGTAGGCACGACGTTGCCAGCGCAGCTCAATATTGGAATCGATCACATCACCGTAAAACGGTGATGCGGGATCAATATTTAAGCCAAGGCCTGCATTGATTACCAAAGGTCCTGCGATCTGTTGTGTGACCCCAAGGCCCAAGGTTCCGAGGTCGATCGCTTGGTCAAAATCGAACGGGCTTGAACCCTGCTTCAGGGTGCCACCACCTGTAATGGAAAGCTGGGTGTAGTCAAAGAACGGCTTACTAAAGGTGCCCAATGTGAGACTGGGGCCACCACTCAGGCTGATGTTGGTTTGACGTTTTCCATCACCGTAAGCCGCTAATAAGGTGTTGACATTGGTCCTGAATGCCAAGCCTGGAACAATCGCTACGGGCGAGTATCGATAAGCTTCTTGAGGGGTTAAAGCCGCGGGTTCTCCTCGCCAGATCGAGTAACTACTGTTTAAAGAGCCGTAGAAATTAGCGCGCCATAAATCCGCAAGATTTTCACTTTGGAATTGTTCGGCTTGATAGTTTCCGGCGCCTATGCGCCAGATGTAGTTGTTGGAAACTGGTCCGGCCATGAAGTTTCCTCGCTTTTCGAGGAAGCTGCCGAAGGCGGAATAGACGTCGGTTTCTCCCAGAGATCCGTTGTAGGCCTTGTAGCGATAAGCGGAAAAGAGCCTGGCTTTTACATCGCCGAGCAAGGGAAGATCGATCGTTTTTTTCAGTTCCCCCCAGAAGCGACTGCCATTGGCGATGTTCTCTGGATTAAACGTGCTGACATCAGCATTGGCTTCGGCTGTCCATCCCCAGAACTCACTGGTGAATTCAGCTTCAAGGCCAAACAAATCTCCCACGGATGTGGGCTGACTGACCTTGCCACTGTCGATTGAGCTTCCTGGTTTGACGTAACTCTTGGTTGTTCCATCAACCGCTCGTTGAACGAGAAGTTGAGGTTGAAGACGCAACAATGTTTTCTCATTGAGTTCAATTGGTCTCAGTGAGTTGCCAATGAAAAATCCATCCCTGTCATCATTATCGATTCCAAAGACCCAACGATTTTCAACTTCCTCTTCTTTTGTGATCCGCTGGGTGCGGCTGACCGAGATGGGGAGACGTTCTTCCACAATCAGTTGATTGCGGGAACTCTTGATCAAAATGTCGCCGTTGGGCTGTTCCCTCGCGATCACATTTTGGGCGTCGATTCTGGTTTGTGCGGGTGTGTAGGGATCATTGGTGAATCCCATGCGATCAGCAGTCCATCCTTCAGGTGTGATCGAAACCTGGGCTGCTTGGATCCGCCAGCGGCTGATTTGGCCATCAATCAGCTGCGCCTTTCCGTATGACGTGAGTTGGTCGGGGCGTACGGAACCATATTTCGCTTTGTCATTAATGTCTTTTCTCGATAAACCTTCAAATTGATTCCCCCCTGGGAGGCGACGATCGATGGTGAACCGTTGTTGGAGCTGGATGCTGCTAATTCTTTGATCGATCATGGCGATCGCTTGTTCGCGCAGCGCCTCCTGTTCAGCCGGGGACATCCCTGAGAAGCGCGACTGGGCCAGGGGTTGAACGGGCTGGGCTGCTTGTTTCCCTCCTGTGCCAAGCGTGATTTCCTCGAGTTCCTCGTTCAGCGTGAGTAGGGGCTGGCGGGTGGCGCGATCAGGATCGGGGCAGCCCAAGGGAGGCGGCACCACGGCGATTTGGGGAGCCACGGGATCCTCACCCCAGCGGTAGCGCAAGCCGAGGAGGTACGCATTGCTTCCTTCCTTGACACCGCTGTAGGTGCCGAAGGCGCCGGAGCGATGGTGAATCCTTCCGACAAAGGAGAGCTGATCAGAGACCGAGGCTTCGAGCTCGAAGGCCAAGTAGTTCAGCAGTTGTGCGTAGTTCTCTCGATAGGTGCGTTCGTAGTTACTCACCGTGGAGTTGAGGCTGACTCCTTCCACAAACCCAAAGCTCAGCCAAGGCTGCAGCCAGAGTCGTGCACCCAGTCCAAGGATGGCTTCCCCGAACTGTTGGTCTGGTGTGTCGGCATTGGGAACCGCCTGGTTGAAAGGGCCACCGGGTTGTTTGAACGCCTGATGCCCGAACAGGTCGGCCTCCAATTCGATCGCAAAGGGTCCAGCACGCCAAATCCGCTTTTGCATGCTGACCCCCAGGAGATACTCCTCTCGCATCCGCCCGTTGAACAGGAAGGTGTCTCCAAAATTGGAGTCAATCATTTGGCCGCCCCATGCGGTCACGGCCCAAGGGTGGGGGTGCCAGTCAGGGATCGGCGGAAGCGGCACCGGACAGGCCATGCCTGAGTCGTCTGTTGACGTCGATGCGTTGGCTGTGGATGGGCTGGCTGTGGATGAGCTGGTATTGGCTGCTGGCTCCGGGACTTCCCAGGTGGGGGTTGGCGCGAGCTCTGTGTCCCAGATGCTGTCTCCACTCGGCTGATCACTGATCCGGCCAGCAGTTCTGCCACCTAGCTCCATATCAAGAGCTGTTGGGAAGCCAAGGCCTGAACTCTCGAGCACAGGAAGGGTCTGTTTGGACGGTGGCTCCACTGCCTGGGCTGAGGATTGGAAGCCTTCAGACAGCTCGTCAAGCTCAAGAACGCCATAGACGTCTTTGAGTTCACCGCTGTTTTGAATCAGGCTGTAGCGGAACGTGCTCGCTTGGAAATACTGCGATCCACGGCGTAGACGCACGCTGCCGCGGGCGAAAAGGGTATTGAAATTGGAGTCAAATTCAATGCGATCGGCCTGAAGCAAGCCCCCTCGAAGTTGGGCTTGAACGTTGCCTTCGGCGACAAAAACTCCACGGCGCGCATCGACAGACTGGCGATCAGCCCTGAGCTTGATCTCTTCTGGAGGCTTTGGAGACTCTGCAAAGGGTTCAACATCAAGAGCGGTCTGTTCCGCGACCGCATCGATGACCGCATCGGTCTCATCAGCCAAAGAGTCCACACGTTGAGAGTGGACGGGAACTCCCGTCAGCGCAGCGGCAACAGCCAGAGATCCAGCGATCCTGGTGATGGGGCTAAACGCCGACAAAAGAATGCAGCAATGGCCGGTGATCCTGCCATGTGCAAAGGCTCTTAAACGAGAGGGCTAACCAGTGCTCGGCGTGACCCTGTTACTGCGTGATCAATCTTCGAGATCTTTCCGGCTAGGGGTGCGGCTTGGGTCGCTGGCAAGGAAGCCAAAGACAAAGATGCCGAGAAAGAAAAAGACGACGGAATAAACCGAAATCTTGAGGGCAAGCATGGCAACCGACCGGCGTCTGAAATTTGATCGCCATCCTATGGCGGAATGATGAAATATCACGATGGAGAAGCCTCTGCAAGCCCCGGGATCGGAGTGGATTGAAACGTTTCGATGTCGGAGTCGCGTTGATCTGCACCCCGGGTGGTGGCGACGTGGCGATCAGGAACGGCGTCCAGTACTGGCCGATCCATGGGGGCGTCATCACCGTCCTGATTGGGCTGAGCGAGGACTTTTGATTTGGCCGCGAGGGGGCAACTGGTTACGCCTCGAGCAGACCCTGGTCTGTCCAAGCCCTTGGATGCAGGCCAGCGCGTCCTGCGAGCGACTGGTGCTCAGCTGGTGGGCTGATCACGTTCGCCTCCGTATTGATGGGGTCCTGGTGCATGAGGGAGACCTCTTCGATACCCGCTGCCGTTGGCTCCTCCCCGCCGATTGGAGGGAGCGAGGGGGCCTGCGGATTCAGCTGGATTTACGAAGCCCCTGTCATGACGATGGGGCTCTTATTGAAAGTGCACTCGTCCAGGAGCCTCTGATCCCCACCTGCGACGCGGATCGGGCCTTGCTTCCTGAAGCCTTGGCCCTGTCCTGGGCCAGCGGAGCGACGCTTCCGGATGCGCTGTTGTCTTGCGACCCCATGGGATCAGAGGCTGTTGGCTTGGTCGATCGCCACTTGGCGACATGCCCTAAGCCCGCAGGTGTGGTGCATTGGCTGGGCCACGCCCATCTCGACCTTGCCTGGCTTTGGCCCGTGGCAGACACCTGGCAAGCGGCGGAACGCACCTTTTGCTCTGCCCTCGATCTGATGGAGCGTTACCCGGAGCTGCACTTTGCGCACTCCACCCCGGCTCTGTATGCCTGGGTGGAACGCCATCGGCCCGCCTTGCATGCGCGCATTCAGCAGGCCAGTCGTGAAGGCCGTTGGGAGCCGATCAATGGCCCTTGGGTCGAAACCGATTGTGTGTTGGTGAGTACGGCATCGCTCTCGCGTCAGTTCACGCTTGGACAGGAGGACAGCCAGAGGCGTTTCCCGGAATGGCGGCATGAGTTGGCTTGGTTGCCTGACAGCTTTGGGTTCGCCGCCGGACTTCCCGCCGTCGCGGTTGCCAGTGGAGTGCGCTGGTTCTGCACGCACAAGCTGGCTTGGAATGCCACCAACCGCTTCCCCCACCGTTTGTTTCGCTGGCGCAGCCGCGGAGGCGCTGAGGTTTTAGCGCTGATGCTGCCAGCGATTGGCACCGATGCTGATCCTGTCGCGATCGCAAAAGAGCAGCGCGCTTTTCAAGCTGCGACTGGGGTGGAGCAGGCGATTTGGCTCCCGGGTGTTGGAGATCACGGTGGCGGTCCCACTGCCGAGATGCTGGAACAGCTCAGGCTTTGGGAGGGCCAGCCGCAGGCAGTGACCCAGCAGCCTGGAACGCTGCGCGCCTACCTCGATCACTTGGAGCCTTGCCGCTCCAGCTTGCCGGTCTGGCGGGATGAGCTTTATCTCGAGCTGCATCGGGGTTGCGCGACCAGTCGGCCTGATCAGAAACGGCACAACCGCAGCCTGGAAAGGCTTCTTCGTGAGGCTGAACTGGCTGCCGCGCTGCTTGGGGCTCGGGCTGATCAGCTTGTGCCCAACCACGCCCAGGACAGCGATTGGCGCCCTCTGCTGTTCCAACAATTTCATGACATCCTTCCTGGAACCTCGATCCCCGAGGTGTTTGAGCAGGCTGAGCCGATCTGGTGTGAGGCTCGCCGGCGTGCGCTGCGCTGTCGAGACCAGCTTTTAGGCCATCTGCTTGCCTCCAACGAGGAGGGGTTGGATTCCGATCCCCATCGCTCTCGTTGGACTTGGTGCGGCTTGCAGCCCCTGGCGCATTGGTCACCGTTGCTGCGCCTGCCGAAGGGGCATTGGTCCAGTGGTGGGCAGAGTCTTCCTGGGCAGGTGGCGCCTTCAGGCGGTGTTTGGGTGCAACTGCCCTGTAGTGAGGGCGTTTGCGCGCTCCCTCTGCAGCGCAGCCGTGAGGCTTTGGGCTCTGCCTTGCCCGTTCGTCACCCGGTGCGCGTGGAGGTGGTGTCGTCGGGACTGTGGAGGTTGAGCAACGGGCTGGTGACGGCGGATGTTGGCGTCCACGGCCTGGTTCAGCTTCGCGACGGCAAGGGGGTGCCACAGCTCAGCGAACCCCTGCGATTGCGGCGCTTTTCCGATCGAGGGGAGTTTTGGGATGCTTGGGATCTTGCCGCTGATTACCGCCAACATGCGCTGCCGATGGCCGAACGCTGGTCGGCAGAATTGGTGGAGTCGGGCCCTCTCACCGCCCGAATGGTGCTGCGCACGATGGCTGGGCTGAGCAAGGTGCGCTTGGACCTCATGCTGCAAGCCGATTCCCCCTGGCTCGAGGCCCAGCTCAGCGTCCAATGGCAGCAGACCCATGAATTGCTGAGATTGGAAGTGCCGTTGAAGAGCCCTGCGGTGCGTTGGGCGGCCGATACGAGTGGTGGAGTGATCGAGCGACCAGCACAAGCCTGCACTCCCTTTGAAAAAGAGCGTTGGGAATTGCCTGTGATTTCATGGCTAGCCGCTGAAGCGGAGGCTCCTGGGGGTGGGATGGCTGTCTTGCTGGATGGCCCCCAGGGGGTCGATGCCAGCGATCACCATTTAGGGGTGTCGCTGCTTCGAGGTCCAACCTGGCCGGATCCCTCTGCGGATCACGGATGGCATCGGCACCGCTTGGCCTTGATGCCAGCGGTGCTCGGTTGGAACCGCAGTGGTGTGCCCCAGGCAGCGATCCGATTTAGGGAGCCGGGTTGGCTCGGTCCTGTTGCGCTGGATCATCGCTGGCAAGGGCTTCCCGCTTTGCCCATCGGTCTGGTGCCGATTTCAGTGCGATCAGCCCAGGGTGAAGGACTCAGCGATCAGGCCGTTCAAATTGAGTTGCTCAATGCCGGTCCAGCGCGTCAGCGATGGTTGCCGGGGAGCGATTGGACGCTGAGCGGCGTCGAGTTGAACGAGCGAAAGACGGTCTGGGAAGTCCAACCTGGCCAGCTCATCAGCTTGGTTTTGGAGCGCGTTCAATCCTCGTGATCATCAAACGGATCGTCGAGATTTTTGGATGGCGGTCCAAAGGCGGTGTAGACCCCCAACCCTGTTAACCCAAGCAGGGCCGCCAGCACCGCAATCGCCACTGACATGGCCGGGGACGAACTTTCCATCACAACTCTCCACAGGATCGACGCCTTTACGGGTCGTAGCCCCTACAGTATCGAGACTTAATTCCACCCGAGACTTCAGCGCTGCCATGGCTCAACGCACCCGTCTGGGAGATTTGCTCCGCCCCCTTAATTCGGAATACGGCAAGGTTGTCCCTGGCTGGGGAACAACACCAGTGATGGGCATCTTTATGGCCCTCTTCCTTGTGTTCTTGCTGATCATTCTCCAGCTGTACAACAAGTCGCTGATCCTCGAAGGAATCAATGTCAACTGGAACGGCTTGGGCCTCGGCTGATCTCAGCGAATGAATGTTTTCGGCATTGGCCTGCCAGAGATGGCCGTCATCGCGGCGGTCGCTCTTTTGGTGTTTGGTCCTAAACGGCTTCCCGAGTTCGGTCGCACCTTGGGAAAAACTTTGAAGGGTTTTCAATCGGCCTCCAAAGAGTTTGAGCGCGAAATTAATAAGGCCATGGCCGACCCCGAACCTGTGGCAGATCAGGCGAAAGCGGTTGATCAGGCAACGGTTTTAGAGGCATCCGTAGAGGCCGCTGTTTCGCCTGCGGTTGCGCCAAAATCAGAGCCGACACCCCCCGCCGATTGATTTGATGAATCGCGGTGATCTCCGCTTGGTGGTGGGGTTGGGGAATCCAGGCAATCGTTATGCCAACACCCGCCACAACGTGGGCTTCATGGCCTTGGAGCGGCTGGTCTCTCGCGAGGGTGGTGGTTTTCGTTCGACGCCCAAGCTCCAAGGTCAGCTTGCTGATCTGGGCTCTGGAGATCGACGATTGCGCTTGTTGATGCCCCAAACGTTCATGAACGACAGCGGTCGCTCGATTCGGGCTGCGCTCGATTGGTTCGGGTTTGAGCTCCATCAGCTATTGGTGCTCGTGGACGATATGGATCTGCCGCTTGGTCGTTTGCGTTTGCGCGCCCGCGGCTCTGCTGGTGGCCACAACGGCCTGAAAAGCACCATCCAGCATCTCGGCACCCAGGATTTTGCGCGTCTGCGGATAGGCATTGGTGCACCCGGGCAAAATCCCAGTGAGCGCAAGGCGCGAACGGTGTCGCACGTCCTGGGAAGTTTCAGTCGTGAGGAGGAGCCCCTGCTCGACAAGGTGCTGGTGGAGGTGGTCGATGGTTTGGAGCGGATTCAGCGGCAAGGTCTCGACCTCGCCGGCAATCACATCAATGGGCTTCAGTTGGCTCCCACCAACCCTGAGGCGTGATGGCAGCGCTCCCCGTTACCACCGCCCACTTACGGGTTCAACGCCAGAGTTTTGCAGATCAATGTTTGGAGGGAGACGTCCAGGCCGGAGGCTTCAATTGGCAGTTCAGCTGGTTTTTTGATCGTGGCGAGTTGAGTGTGGAGCCGTCCTTGGGGCGCGCGTTGATTCAAGACGCGCTGCTTCGCTTTCTTGTGAAATCTGACTATGACCTGGAACCGGGAGGGGACTACACCTTCACCGTGAGAGCCCGGTTCTGAGGGGATCGGGACCCGGCCATTGCAATGGTCGATCGAGATAGTCCTCGAGGATGACGAGCGCGGCGATGGCATCAAGATCGCCCGATGGGATGCGTAGGCCTTTGGGAAGCAAGCGTTTCCAGCCCCGTGCCGGCCATAACTGCCAGTAACGCTCTCTGGCTCGCAGGGTGGTTCCCGTTTCGTCGACGACGCGGATCGGCAGGCTTGCAGGCAGTTGTTGTTGCCAGATCATGCTGCTGGTGCCATCCCCGATCACCAGTTCAGCAATCTGGGCGGTGTCCCCCTGAGCGTCCGCCATCCAGACGCGAAGCTGATCAAGGACTTGAGCGCTGGGGATCACCATCCCTTGAAGCACGGTGTTCGTGGCGGTGTCTGCGAGGAGCAATCCGCATTTGCTTCGGCCAGGATCCATGGCGACAACGCGAGTCATCGGCTGAGACGCAGCTGGATGGCGATGGGATCTGCTGTTTCGCTGCGGCGTAACGCCACCGCTTCCAGCCCCGCGAGTCCTCCGTTGCGGTCGATCAGCTCTTGGCCAAGCGCATTGATGGCATTGCCATCAAACTGCAATCCCTTGCTGAGAGAACCGCGTCTTTGCACCTCGGCCAATGTGGAGGCGAGGAGAAGGTTCAGCCGATTGCGTACGGCTTCAGGGTCGCGTTCATTGCTCGCCAGGGTGGTGCGTGCCAAGACCTCACCCTCCCTGGTCACCGTGACATTGGGAAGCACTTCAGGGAAGGCGTAGACAACGGTTTCGCCCAGCAGCACATTGGCGGCTGAACGGATGTTCACAACCCAGGTGCCAGGTTTGCGAATCGTTTGTTCCAAGCGCTTGATGTCAGGCCTCGGAACCAGCAGGATCTGACGCTCTGCCGGTTGGCCAGGCAGGACCTGTTGATAGGCCTGAAGATTGGCGTCTCGGAGCAACTGATCGATCACCGTTTTTGCCTGATCGGGGCGTTCGAGTTTCAGGGTCACGGTGGCAAGCGGCTGCCCGCTGCTGATGGCGACGTTGCCGCGCCGCAGCGCGAGGAGCGTGTCTTCCAGTTGATTGAGTTCTTTCTCGCCATCGCGAATTTGCGTGCGCACGGCAGAGAGTTCCTGTTCGGTGCGTTGGATCTCGATATCTTTGGCATCCACGTCTTGGCTCAAGCGCTGTCGCTCCGCTTCCAAGGATCGGGTTTGCTCCTGGAGGGGCTTAAGGGTGCGACGCAGTTCTGCCGCCCGTTCTTGGGCCGTTGTGAGCTCCTTGCTGGCTTGCTCCTGAGCGCTTTTGCTGGTTTTGAGATCGGCGCGACTGCTCCTTAATTTGGCTTCGAGAGCATTCAGTTCAAACAGCCCGACCCTGAGTTGCCGACTGACCAAGAGCAGGAGTCCAAGAGAAAGCGCACTAATCAGACTGCCTGTCAACACCGTGATCACCACGGCTGTGCGCTTGGGACGCAGTCCAAGCAAGCTCAGCCGAGCTTTCCCCACGCGAGAGCCAAGGCGGTCCCCCAGGGTTGAGAGCACGCCTCCAAGCACAAGCAGGGCGAGAAGTAGAAACCAGCCGGTCACGGAAAATGAAGGATCAGAGTTCGGATGGGAGCTCCATCTTCACCTGCATGGTCAGCTGAACCGCTTGGCGAGAGCGATTGGATCGAGAACAGTGATCTTTTTACGATCGATATCGACAAGGTTCGATGACTTGAGGTCCCCCAGGAGACGCGTGATCGTGACGCGTGTGGACCCGATCGCCTCGGCAATGGCTTGGTGGGAAAGGCGTAAATCGATGGTGATCCCCCGTTGACCAGGCACACCGAAATCTCGACAAAGCACCAGCAGAAAGCTCACCAGTCGAGACGACATGTCCCGATGGGTGAGGGTTTCGATCATCGTTTCGGTCTGGAGAATCCTGCTGGACAGCCCCTGCAACAACAGCAATCCCACACTGGTGTCGTCTTCAATGGCCTGCCGCACGGATGTGGCTGGAGCCGTCACCATCTCCACCCTTGTGAAAGCGATTGAGTGATAAAAGCGATCGGAGCGGTGACCTGTCAGCAAGGACAGAACGCCAAACAAACTGTTTTCTCGCAACAGGGCAACAGTGATTTCCTCGCCGGATTCATAAACCCTGGAGAGGCGGACGGCACCTCGACGAATCAGATAAACCTTCTCAGCGGGGTCGCCGGGGAAAAAGATGGTTTTCCCGCGCTCCACCATCTCGGAACTAGCACCATCGAGACCACGAATGACGTCTTGAAGGGTGCGGGTGGCTGGAGCCGTGGGAGTTCCGAAATTCGAGCCCACCGGACGGATGGTGGGAGGGGCGTATCGGCTGAAGCCGCGGCTGACTTCGGCCATGGTGTCTGCTCGTGTTCCGGGATGCTATGGATCAGCACTCCCTGTTCATGTAGCAAGGAACACGAAACCCCGCATTTTCACCTAGGGGAGAGAGCCGAATTCTGATCCTGCATGATTTGCTTGAGCCCAGGCTCGGCAAGGTCCAGTAGGTCATTGAGCTGGTGACGACTAAAGGGAGCGCCTTCCGCCGTTCCCTGCAGCTCCAGCAAATGCCCCTCTCCGTTCATCACGACATTGAGATCCACATCGGCTTGGCTGTCTTCGCTGTAGTCGAGATCGAGCAGGGGGCGATTGTGAATCACACCCACGGAGACGGCTGCCACCTGGGATTGGACAGGGTTGCTGGTGAGGACCCCTTGTTGAACCAGCCGCTCACAGGCCCGCTGAAGGGCGACCCAAGATCCGCTGATCGCGGCGGTGCGGGTGCCCGCGTCCGCCTGAATCACATCACAATCGATTTTCAACGTGTTTTCGCCGAGAGCCTGCATATCGATCGCTGCGCGCAGGCTGCGGCCAATCAGTCGCTGAATCTCCTGGGTGCGTCCGCTCAGTTTGAGGAGTTCACGGTTCTGTCGCTCTGGAGTGGATCCAGGCAGGAGTCGGTATTCGGCGCTGAGCCACCCCTGGCCTTGATCTTTGCGCCAGCGAGGCACGCCTTCTTGATGACAAACGCTGCAAAGAACGGCGGTGCGTCCGCTGTGGATGATCACTGAACTCAGGGCAAATCCCATCGGATCCCAGCTGATCGAGAAGGGGCGAAGCTCGCCCGGCTGACGTCCGTCATTGCGAGAGGTGCCAGTCATGAGCCCACGGTGCGGAGATGCTTTGAGCCTGCCAGGTGGCTAGGCACACCATGGATGGTGTCAAAACACTTGTGTCTTGGACTTTCACCGCTAGATTCATCCACATCCGGATTTGCCGGACTTCGGCGAATGTGATGACCGTCAGCCTCAGCCCTACCCATCATTCCCGTGAGTCGCGGACTGTTGACCACAGGACTCTCGAGCAAGCAGGGCTTCGACGACTCCCCTCTGTGGAGGTTCGTCCACCGCTGCATTTGGTGGCTCCGGAAGGTCAGCTTCAGGTGCATACCGCCTCCTTTCGGGGGAGCTTTTCTGGTGTTCTGAGCCAGGCGCTGCGCACGGCAGGCCTGGGGAGCCATGTTTTGATTGCTCAGTTTCTTAAGGGTGGAGTGGGCCAAGGCCCTCAAAGCAGCCTCACCCTCTGCGATCGGCTGAGATGGTTGCGCCCTTCCGTGACGGAATGCCTCTCAGATGCTGCTGATAGCCGCGATGACGAGGCAAAAGAGGCGGTTCAGGCGGTTTGGCAGATCTGCAAAACCCATCTCTTAGAAGGCACGTTGGATCAACTCGTGCTGGATGAGATTGGCTTGGCGATCCAGCTGGGCTATCTGAATCACGAGGATGTCTTGTCGGTGTTGGAGCAACGGCCATCCGCCATGGATGTGATTGTGACGGGGCCCGCGATCCCTGCAGAGATGATGGAGATGGCTGATCAAGTGACGGAATTGCGTCGAGGTTTTTAATGCTGAAGAACGATCGCTGGATTACGGATCAAGCAGATGCAGGCATGCTTGAGCCTTTTCAAAATGGATTGGTACGCCACTTGGATCCGGATCAACGCCAAGGTCCGGTCCTGAGTTTTGGCTGCTCGTCCTACGGCTACGACCTAAGGCTCTCGCCAAAGGAGTTTTTGATCTTTCGCCACGTCCCAGGCACGATCATGAATCCCAAGCGATTCAACCCTGACAACCTTGAATCAACGCCTCTTCATCATGATGAGGATGGCGACTATTTCATCCTTCCAGCCCATTCGTATGGCTTGGGTGTGGCTCTTGAAAAAATGCGCGTGCCACCCAATATCACGGTGATTTGCCTTGGTAAGAGTACGTATGCCCGTTTAGGCATCATTGTGAATACAACTCCGGCTGAGGCTGGATGGGAAGGACATCTCACCTTGGAATTTAGTAATAGTTCTGGCGCTGATTGTCGAATTTATGCCAATGAAGGGATCTGTCAGTTGTTGTTTTTCGAGGGTGATCCTTGTGAAACCACCTACAGCGACCGGCAAGGGAAATATCAGCATCAACCAGAGCGGGTAACGCTGGCCAAGGTCTGAATGACTGGTTGTTAGGGAGCAAGCCTGGCTTTATGCAGTCTTGTTTTTTCGTACCAATCGGCAAATTCCGGCGTCCAAGCTTTGAGATGGGGCCACATCAAATCGCAGAGTTCGCGGATTTCTTGCTGGGCATCCAGCTTGGCGCGTAGGTCCATGAAATGCAGGAAGGCCCTGAGCGTGAAGCTCACCACAAAGTGTTGCCGGTAATCGAAGGGAAGGATGCCGCGGGCATGTTCTTCCGCAAACCCAGCCTGAAGCAATTCCTGATAGCGAGCGGCGCTGATTTTGCAGTGGTTTAAATCTTTTTGCCGCTCAGCTTCGCTGTAGAGGTATTTTTTGCCTTTTCGGTCGCTGTACTCACCGACGGGGCGCAAATAAAACACTTCTTCGAGATCGAGTTCTCCGAGGGCAGCCCTGCAGATGCGATCGCCTGTGTAACGCATGGATTGAACATCAAAACTGACGCCCACCCGGTGCGTTCGTGCCTGTTGCATCACGGAATGGGGAAACCAGCCCACGTTCAACACAATCTGGGCATGCTCCATCGGTCCGTAATGGCCCCGCTCTCCAGCCAGGAGGCGTTTGACGCAAATTTCGCCAGCTTTGGTTTCATCGGGCCATTGCGCGCGATCGGCTGCCACAAAGCCCTCGCTGTAGTCCTGGTGCATTCCCACGTACACGCACTGTTGCGGATTCGGGGTTGCGGCGATCAGGTCAACTCGAAAACGAGAGTCCATGGGGGTCGTCTGCGATGAACTGTTCATGCTTTGTCTAGCTGTGGCTGCGGGGGCCTGGGCTTGAAACCGTCTCCGCAGGGGGCACGCTGCTGGTGGAACCAACGCCAGCCAGCGCAGGCAACGGCGAATTGTCGATCAAGGCAACCGCCAATGCTTCCAACTCGTCTGCTGTTCGCGCCCCAAGCGAACGGCCGCGCATCACAGCGTCGGCTGAAAATAAATTGAGCTGTGGAATCCCTGTGACGTCATACAGGTTGATCAAATCGAGCCAGCGTGGATTATCGATATTCACCAAAACCACATCCAACTGATCGGCGTGTTTTTGTTCCGTCTGAAGCATCGCTGGCGCCATCGCTTGGCAGGCCTCACACCAATCGGCGTAAAACTCCAGCACGGTGGGCCGAGAGTTGTTGAGAGCGATCTCCGGATCGAGGGATTGCCTGGCCAGCTGGTCGAGAGGGGCTTCCTGGTTGAGACCATTGCGCAGCAGAAATAATCCAGCGGCGAGGACCAGTGCCGTGATGAGCAGCAACCCCTTTTGCAAGGGGCTCAAGGTGGCGGGGGCGGAACTGCCGGTCATGCCGGGAAGAATGGTGTGCCTTCACTTTGGCAGGCTGATGGGTGCGCTGTTGCTAGCGTTTGAAAGCCAATACCGTTGTTGTGATCAGCTTTCTCGCTGATTTCATTTCCAGCTGATTTCATCAGTCGACCGTTGGCTGCATGCTGATGTCTCTTTTTCGTTTTCTCTCACTGCCACTGCGGGCTCCCCTGCTGCTTGTGCTGTTTGGTGTGGCCATTTTTCTTGGTCATCACTGGTCGATTGAGAGCGAGCATTTGATTGCTCTGCAGAAAGTGCCGCCCAGCTTGTTCTGGACGGTGGAGGTGTTGCAATCGCTCGTGATTGTGCTGATCTGCACGATGCCGGATCTTCTCCTGCGTCAGCTGTCGATGCTGATGGCCTCCAGCCGCGTGCTCAGCCTGATCGCGACCCTCCTGCTTGTGATCATGGTGGGCCTTTATTTGCTCAGTCTGAGCCTGCTTTCCGATGTGCTGATCTTGGCGTCTGCCACCTTGCTGGCTCGGTTGGACCTCACCCGGATCAAGGTGGTGCCTCCGCCTCAAGTCATGGCTTTTTGGTTGGCGGCGGTGGTGCTGGTGGGCATTTGGTTGGGTCAGGATTTGCCGAACCCGCTGGCTTCAGCTGTCGCAGTGGTCGCTACCTGATCCGAGATAGGCCCAGAGATTTCCTAGGACTTTTTTGGTGTAAAGACGCGTTTCTGGGTAGGGGATGCGCTCCACCCATAACTCTGGATCTTGCTTCAGATCGGGGGTCACCCACCGACTGGCGGCGCCCGGCCCAGCGTTGTAGCTGGCAACGGCCAGCACAATGTTGCCCTGCCATTGCCCCAGCAATTGACGGAGGTAACGCGCTCCGAGCTTTGCATTGCGTGTTGGCTCGCGTAGCTGCTCCTGGCTAAGGGAATCGCCAGCCAGTTCTTCCGCCGTGGCAGGCATCAGCTGCAGCAATCCAATCGCTCCGACGGGTGAGCTCACGCTTGGGGAGAAGCGGGATTCCTGCTTGGCGATCGCCATGAGCAGTTCAGATCGCACCGCCTCCTGTTGGGAGGCGGTGTCAAACACCTCCGAGAGCAGACGTGGATGCTGGCTGCGGTGCAGGAGCTGACGCTCCTCGCAGGTTTGATTGACCAGTCTCAAACTGGCGCGCCAAAGGCGACTCAGGCCTGTCCATGCGTCCCCCACGGCCACCCGAAGGCGACCTTCCACAAGCTTTTGGCTTGGATTGGATGGCTGATCGGATGGGGGTTGTTGATTCCGCCAGGTTTCCCAGGCTTCCTGGGTTTGGCCGAGGCGCCAGAGACGATCCAGGAATGGATCGCCACTTTTCAATGGCTCCCAGTGCGCTTGAAACGCATCGCTGAGATCTGCCGAGCGAGCGGTGGAGGCTTGATCAAGATCTGGCAGGTCTCCCCGTCCCAATCTCACCTCGGCGCGCCAGGTGTAATAGCTCCTCGGATGGGTTTTGACCAATCGCTCCCAGATTTGTTTGGCTTGCGCTGTCTGGTTTTGCTTCGACAAGGTGAGCCCCAGCCAGAACTGCTGCCTTGCGGCCAAAGGTTCAGGAAGATCTGCGCTCGGAATGGCGTTCAGGAGTGCTTCTGCACGCTCCCATTGGTCTTTCAACAGGGCCTCGCGAGCCAGGTCCCACTGCAGTTGCCAGGCGGCTGGGCTGGTGGGCCAGCGCCTCAGAACGGCCATGGCATTCGCTAAGTCACCAAGGCGCACCCGGGCTGCTGCAACATCAGCGGAGCGTTGTTGCAAGGCTTGCGGCAGGGCATCCAATAGCGCCGGGTCGGGTCTCAGCGGTTCGCTGAGCAACGCTGCGGCCTCGAGGGCTTCCGGATCGTCTGGGTGGTTGATGGCGAGCTCGAGCAATTGCTGCTTTCCACGCGCTTGCTGTTCAGCGTTCCCTCGGAGCAGGACCCGACCAATGGCCAAGGCGCTGGCTGGAGTGGTGGGTGTGCCCTGGAGGCAGGCTTCCGCAGCACGGCTATCTCCAAGGGACGCGAGCCCTTGTGCAAGCGTGAGTCGATCGGTTTGCTTCAAGCCAGCGCCGCTGACCCTGTTGCAGGCTTCCCTGATCTGACTGGCAGCTCCTGGCCAGCGGGCACCCCAGCGGGCTAGATGCAAGGCGGCGATCGTTTGCTTGGGGGAATCCTTGTTGGTTTCTGCTGCTGCTGCCAAGGCTGCCGGATGGCCGGGGTGTTGTTGAAAAAGCTCTGTGTGGAGTGCTGGGTTGGCTTGGCCGAGGTGATAGCGGGCATCGGCACTGGCGGCACTTTGGGGGAAGCGTTGGAGCAAGTCCTGCCAGCGTTGCTGTGTCTCTGCAGTGCGCCCGAATTTGGCTGCAATTAACGCCTGCTGTTTCAGCGTGACGGCCGCCAGGGGATCGTTGCCCCAGCCTTGATTGGCCAGCAATCGCTGGGATCTCTCCGCTGAATCGGGGCTGCGTGCTGCGAGCAAGAGAGCGGCTTCCCTGCGCTCGCTGGGATTGAGCGACCAGCGATAACGGGTCCAGAGCTCAGCGCTCGAAAGCGATGGTGTGAGTGGAGTGTGCAGGCGGCGCAAGACGGTCTGTCCGCCGAGGACGACCGCAATGGTGAGGAGTGGAGTTCCAGCCAGAAGCAGAAGGCCACGGGAGTGTTGAACGGTCAAGACTCGGCCGGAAACTGATGGCATTCTGTTCCCAGCGCACGGCATTGAGATGGCAAAGGGGCAAGGGCCGCGGCGCCCAGGGAGCGAGCAACGCCGTCGCTGTGCGATCGCCTGTGGCTTGGCTTTGCTGCTGTGGGGATTGCGTTGGCTTTGGCCCCTCCAGTTCGTGCCTGGCTGGCTTGTGGCAGGACTGATGGCGTGGGCGTTGTTGGAGGTGGCAGCCCTGTTGCTGGCCCCGCGTCGTTGGCTTTAGAACCAGCGGCCCCGCTTAAGATTGCGTTCAGAATTGAGTTGTCATGGCTGAAGCTGCCATCCATCCTTTGGGGCATCTCCCGAAGCCATCGCAGATCAGCTTTGGGACGGACGGCTTGCGTGGTCGGGTCGACACCATGCTCACCCCGGCTTTGGCCCTTCAGGTGGGGTACTGGTGTGGACGGGTGCTTCAGGCAGAGGGACCTGTGCTGATTGGCATGGATTCGCGCAGCAGCGGCAGCATGTTGGTCGCCGCACTCAGCGCTGGCCTCACGGCATCTGGCCGAGAGGTGTGGACCTTGGGACTGTGCCCCACGCCGGCTGTGCCCGGTTTGATTCGCCGTTACTCAGCCGCCGGTGGCTTGATGGTTTCGGCGAGCCACAACCCTCCGGAAGACAACGGGATCAAGGTGTTTGGCGCCACTGGCAGCAAGTTGTCCCCTGAGCGTCAGCAGGCGATCGAAGCCGGCCTTTGTGGTGGAGACGGTTCTGGGATCGCGTTAGCGGCATCCGGAGTGGCCCGTCATCGCCCTGAACTTCTCGACGACTACCGCGCCAGCTTGTTGTCCAGCGTTGGGTCGCATCGACTCGATGGTGTTCCGATCGTGCTGGATCTCTGCTGGGGATCGGCAACAGCCTGTGGTGCAGAGGTGTTTTCTGCCCTCGGCGCCGATCTCACGGTGTTGCACGGTGATCCGGATGGCACCAAGATCAATGTGAATTGTGGTTCCACCCACCTGGAGCCTCTGCGCCGAGCGGTGATCGAGAAGGGTGCCGCCATGGGCTTTGGTTTTGATGGCGATGCCGATCGCATGTTGGCGATTGATGGCCAAGGACGTGTGGTGGATGGTGACCACGTCCTCTACCTCTGGGGGTCGGTCTTGCAGGCGCAGGAACAGCTTCCGGATCAGCGCTTGGTGGCCACGGTGATGTCGAATTTGGGTTTTGAGCGCGCTTGGCAAGCGCGTGGTGGCCTGTTGGACCGGACACCGGTGGGAGACCAGCATGTGCATGCCGAGATGGTCCGTACGGGGGCAGCCCTTGGCGGCGAGCAATCAGGTCACATCCTGTCTTCCGTGAATGGTTTGGCCGGTGATGGTGTTTTGACCGCTCTTCAGCTGGCAAGCCTGTGCCATGCCCAACAGCTGTCCTTGGCCGAGTGGGTGGATCAGAGCTTTCAGGCCTATCCCCAGAAGCTGGTGAATGTGCGCGTCGAGAATCGTGAGCGCCGAAAGGGTTGGGAGGACTGTGCTCCGCTCTATTCCTTGGTTCAAGAGGCGGAGGCTTCGATGGCGGAAGACGGTCGCGTCCTGGTGCGGGCGAGTGGGACAGAACCCCTGCTGCGCGTGATGGTTGAGGCTGCCGATCAAGCGGTGGTCGATCACTGGACCTCCCGCTTGGCTGCCGCAGCAGATCAGCACCTCAATGCTGCTTGATCAGGACGTCTTGATCAGTGCTTTTTGATCAGCAGCTTTCCAGGGCCAGGGTGAGCGCTCCATCGCAGGCGTCTCCACTCCGGTCGTCCCAGTGCGCCTCCAGCTGACGCTGGCGTAAGGACGCATCCACGGCCTGCTGAAGAGGCGCGAGATTCAGCAGTGCCCCGCCCCTGGCGCAGAGCACTGGTCGGGTCAGCCCCAGGGATGAAGCCACGGCTTGAACGGCTTCGGCAAGCGCAGCGCCGGAGCGCTCGACAATGGCCGCGGCCTCCGCATGGCCCGCCTCTGCGGCGGCGGAGACGATTGGGGCCAATTGGGCCAGCTGGGCTGGTTGGTAATCGGGCTGCACAACGAAAGCCTTGATCTCTGCCGCTGTGCGGCACCCCAGCACTTGCCACAACTGGTTGCGCAGTGGTCCGTCCGGGAGTCGGCCATCGGCCATGCGCAGGCTGAGCTGCAGCCCCTGATGGCCGAGATCAAAGGCAGCCCCTGCTCCATCCAGTTGCCATCCCCATCCGCCACAACGCTTTTCAAGGCCGCTGTCGTTGCGTCCAACCACGATCATTCCGGTGCCGCTGATCAGCACGATGCCGGCATCGCTTGGAAAGGCTCCCCGCAGGGCGGTGCGTTCGTCGCCAGTGGCGATGCAGTGCTCTTTTGGTAGCTCGAGACCGGTGGCTAAGAGCTCTCTGGCACGGTCCTGAAGCGCTGTGCCCTGCTCCACGCCGCTGGCACCAACGGCAGCAGCGGCGATCTTCCAGCCGCTGGGATTGGCGGCCTGCAGGCTGCTGCGAATGGCCTCCAGGAACCGTGTTTCGCCTCCGCTGGCTTGGAGGTGGCTCACGCCACTGCCCTTGCCTTCTCCAAGGGCTTGCCAGTGCCCGTTGTGCCATCGGCTCAGCTTGCAGCGGCAATGGGTTTGGCCAGCATCGAAACCAGCCAAAATCAGGGCATCCCTCATCGGTTGGCCTGGGCGGTCTTGGTGGTCTGAGTGGTCTGGTGGACCTGACTCAGGGTTGCCAGGCAAAACCAACCGATGATTTGCACTTCTGGCCGGAAGAAAATGGTGTCGGTGGCGCCTTGGATGAGCAGCCCGGCGATCGCGGCAAGGCATCCCAGCCAGGGCAACGCCAGAGCAGACGTTGAGCGCAAAGCCTTGAGGCCGTTGCGAACGCTGGCTCCAGCCAATCCAAGAGCGGCGATCAGGCCTGGAATGCCCGTTTCAACAAGGAGTTCCAGGGGAACGGAATAGGCGCTGAGGGCATTGAACTTGGGCTGTTGGTACAGGGGGTAAATGGCATTGAATGCGGCGTTGCCTGGCCCGATGCCCAGCCAGGGGCGGTCTTGAATCATCTCGATTGCGGCCAACCACACGTTGATGCGGAAGTTGTTGGAGCTATCGCCTCGTCCAGCCAGCAGGCTGGCGACCCGCGTGCGGACGGGCTCCACCTGCGTGACGGCGATAGCCAAGCTCAAACCAGCCAGCACAAGCAGGGCGATGGGGACGAGACGTCGCCACAGGGTTGGCCAGCTGCGGATGGCACGCAACACGAGCAGCAGCACCAGCACGCCGAGGGCCGCGAGCATGCCTAGCCAGCCACCGCGGCTGTAGGTGAACAAGGTGGCTGCTGCTCCCAACCCCAGGGCCACAGCGGCGTAGCAGCGTGCTCCCCAGCCCCGCCAGCGGATCAAGGCAATGAGCGCCAACGGCAGGATGGGAACCAGGTATCCCGCCAGCAGATTGGGGTTGCCTAGGGGCCCGTAGATCCTGATCGTGCCCGCTGTTACGGAGTTGGGGTCGGCCCAGCGAGCCAGCTCCTCGGTGGGTCCGTAGAGCTGGCGTAGAGCCATCACACTGGTGAGCACTTCGCCGCCGAGCAGGGCGGCGACGAGTCGGTCCCACCACTCGGGACGCTCGGCCAGCAGCTGTCGCATCAGGGCGTACACGCCGAGGTAGCTGAGCAGCTTGATCAAGCCTTTCGCTGCAGCAACCGGAACAGGAGAGAAGCCCGTGGCGAGCACGGCGATGCCTAGGAACAGGAGCACCCAGGCGCTGATGGCACCGATGCGCTGCGGTTGGCTCACGCTGGCCCAAAGGATCCACAGCGCTCCGCAGGCGAGGACCACCAATCCCAGCCCCGTTCGGGTGAGGAAGGGAAGTCCAGCGAGGAGAACCATCAGCAGGATGCTTGCCAACCAGCTCAGGCGACGGCGCTGCTGATCACTAGCGGGCAGGAGTCCTTGCCAGCGCAGCAACAGAGGTGGTGGGGCCTGAGCCTCATCCATGAGGTGTGGGTGCAGCGGCTTTGGAATTATCAACCTGTTGCCAAGCCATCTCCAGATCTCTTAAGGCGGGAAGGGCGGCGTCCGTGCGCTCAAACAGCACGCGATAGGTGGGTTGTCCTTGCTCCTGGACGTAGCGCTCCCGTTCCGTGGCCACGGGCAGTGGGTTGCTCGTTCGCCATGGTTGTGGATCGTCTTTGGGGCGGGCAAAGCCGTTGGAGAGTTCCACCAGGGCCACCATCGGTTCGATCACAGCCAACACATCACTTTGCAAAAACAGGTGTCGCCCGGGATGGAGCGCTGAGGCGATGGCCAGCAACAGGGCGGGCTGCAGCACGCGGCGCTTGCGATGGCGCTGTTTAAACCAGGGATCTGGAAACTGAATGCTCACCAGCTGCAACTGGTCTGGTGGCAGCGCTGCCATCCAAGCCTCGAGGCTGATATTGGCGTTGCAAAATAAAAAATGCAGGTTGTGCTGCTCCTGCCGGTCGCGATCGCGTTGGGCGGCTTGCACCAGGGGCCGGCGGATCTCCACTCCCAGATGGTTTCGCTCGGGTTGCAGCGCCGCAAGCTCCAACAAAAAGAAGCCTCGAGCGCAGCCAATATCGAGATGGATCGGCAGGTTGGGATTCTCGAACAGCTCCTGCGGTGCCGGTAGTTCCAGCGGCAATTGAAAGAAGCGGCTGAGCGGATTGACGTGCTGGCGCATCAGTCCTCAGGTGAGGCAACAAGAGGTGCATGGCGGAGCAAGCCCCAGCAAGCGGTGTACCCATGCAGGTAGGTGGTGTTGCTTAAGGGACCGATCTCGCCATTGCAAAACGCACCGGCGATTGGAAGATCGGGGAGCACGTCGCGGGCGATCGAAACATCGCCGTTGGCCTCTCCAAACAACCCGCTCCCTCGACCAAGGCAGGCGAATAGCAGACCACAAAGTGGTGGCAATGGGCAACGGTCTTGGCTGGCCTCCAGCAGCTGGCGAGCTTCCAGCCTTGATGATTGCGCTTCTCGGAGCTGGAATTGCACGTGCTGGCCTGGTCGGACCCGCTCAGCCACGGCGACGGCACCATTGCGTGGGTCCACGCCGATGAGGTTGCGGACCAGGAAATCGCTGGGGCACTCCTGCATCAGATTGCGACGCTCCACGCCAAGGAAGAGAGAGTGCTGCACCAGCTCTCTGTCCTCCGCATTGAGATCGGCCAGCACGCGTTGCAAACAGGCCACAGGCGTGTCGCGACGATCGCCATCGCTGAGTTCCAGCAGAACGTTGCGTTGGGCTTGTTCGATCGCAAACACGGGACCAATCGGGCGGCAGCCCTGGGCCACAACTGGATCAAGAACCCAGTCACCGCCGATGCTCACCCCAGCGGCACCATTGATGATCTGACCATCGAGGAGCAGCGAGCCATGACTGGCGTTGTGGGGTGCCGCAATCCCTCCAATGATCGCTGCGTTGGGGTAGGCGTAATCCAGGCCGCTGATCAGGTCGTTGATCGCGCCACAACTGGGATCGATGAACAGCAGCAGGGAGCGGCTGTCGGCTGGATCCACGCTGACCCAGTCCTGCCAGTTTTGAACCGGCCCATCAAGATCCGGGAGTGCTCCTGTGTCCAGTTGAAACGGCTTCAGCTGAGCCCCGGGGAGATTCAGCAGGGTCACGCTCAGGGCCGTGGTCTGCTCTAGTTCTTGCGACCGTCCGGCACTATCGGTTCCCACAACGCCGCCCCCCACGAAGCCGATCCAGTGTTCGGCCTGAAGTCTTTGGCTTAAAAGCGGAAGCAACCGCGGCAGATCACTTGCGAAATGGCTGGAAACAAACACGAGGGCTAAGTCGCCTTTTTCCGAGCCGAGTTGATTGGTGACATCTTTCGTTGCCTCTTCCAAAGAGGCACAGCCACTGAGTGCTGTTCGGCACTTGGCCTGGGTTCCGGAGCCTCGGAACCAATCGAGGGGGTTGAACGGAACCATGTGTTGGACCCTACCAATCTCGAGGGCTAGGTCGATGGCATCGATAATGGCTCCAACTCGAACCTCCCTGGTGCCCGATCTCCCTTACCGCAGTTTGGTTTGGCTGACCTATCGCTTAGGGGCAACGTTTGCCCTGGGTGTTCCGCTCGTTCTGCTGATCTGGGCAGGGGTGCGGCGTGAGCCAGCGATGGTGCGCTTGCTGGGTCTGTATTGGAAGGTGGCAAGCCTGTTGCCCATCAGCGTGTTGCTGCTCACCGATCGGCGTCCGATCGGCTACGTGATGGCCTTCATCGCACCCGTGCTGATGGCGGTTTCGGTGTGGTTTTGGGTGGATCTCAATGAAGAACTCGCCGACAGTGCCCCGGGGAGTGCCCTCCCCCTAACCGTTCGTATCTGGCGCTGGGCCCTCACTGGATTCGCCTTGCTTGCGGCGGGGATGTCGGCCACCGCGTTGCGCTGTGCGGATCAACTGCGTGGTGCTGAGTGCCTGGCCTGGCTGGAAGGTCCCCAGGGCTTGCATCGCGTAGCGGAGCGTTTGTTCGACTTCGTTTTTGGGGGGCAGTGGAGTGAGGCGGTTGCCGCATTCATCGGCTATGTGGCCTTAGTGGCGTATGTGGTGGGGCTTCTCCAGTGGCTCCTCGTGCGCCTGCCGCGTCAGGGGCGGGTGGCTGGTGAGTTCTGATCCGTTGTTGCCGGCCCTTGAAGCGATCAGTCGTGATCGTCCCGATCGCGTCGTGCGACTGCGCGGAACGGTGCAGTCCGCTGAACGTGCGGAAGAAGCTCTGGAAGTGTTGATTTTTCGGGGCTTCAGCAGTTGCACCACCCATCCCACGGATTTTGATCCGGACCGCACCGTGCTTCCCGAGGGGGCGAGCGTCGAAACGGCTGAATTGCTGCGCGGTCCACTCAACCCTCAACAGGAGGAGCGCCTGATCGGGCCCCTTCCTCCTGAGCAATTGATCGAAGCAGACCGCTGGATCTGACCCTTAGCGCCGTTCCAGCACGGAAACGCAGCGACCGCACAGGCTGGGGTGAGCACTGTGCTGACCGATGTCGCTTTCATAGTGCCAACAGCGCTCACACTTCTCGCCTCGAGACAGGGCCACTTCGATCACGGCGAGTTCGTTGTCATCACTGGCCAGCAATTCGGCCCAGGGCTCGCCTCCAATCTGCAGCTGGGAGACGAGCAGCCAATCGCGCAGGCCATCCACCTCTTGATCCCCCTTGCTTTGCAGCCAGTGAAGGGCGTCTTGAAGTGCGGGGGTGCGCGCTTCGAGGCGAACGGCCGCTTCCAGCGAGGCTCCCAGCTTGCGTTTGCTTCGGCATTCCTCTAACACCTTGTTCACCGCGGCACGCAGTTCGCGCAGCTCCTGCATGGGGGCTTGCAGGCTGTCATCGCGCCACTCCTCCGGCACCGTGGGCCAGCCGCTCAGAAACACCGACTCGGTTTCTGTTGGATAGGGGATGTTCTGCCAGATGTCTTCCGCCATGTGGCAAAGCACCGGGGCGATGGCCGCGGCCAGGCGCTCAATGATCAGCGCCATCACGGTTTGGCAGCTGCGGCGACGCTTGTCGTTGGGGGCGCTGACGTACAGCCGGTCTTTGGCGATGTCGAGGTAGAAGTTCGATAAATCGGCAACGCAGAAGTTCTGCAGAAGCTGGAAGAAGCGGAAGAATTCATAGCGTTCAAACGCTTCACTGATCTGGTCGAGCACGGTCGCTGTGCGCTGCAACATCCAGCGATCGAGCAAGGGCAACTCACGGATGGCGATCGCATCACGGCTGGGGACGAAATCGTGCAGATTGCCGAGCAGATAGCGCGAGGTGTTGCGCACTTTGCGATAGACGTCTGAGAGCTGCCGCAGGATGCCTGCACCGATCGGCACGTCGGCTGAATAATCCACAGAACTCACCCATAGGCGGAGCACGTCAGCGCCATAGGCGGGTTCTTGTTTTTGATTTTTACCGCCCTCGATGATCACCATCGGGTCCACCACATTGCCGAGGGATTTGCTCATCTTTCGGCCTTTTTCATCCAAGGCAAAGCCATGGGTGAGCACGGTTCGATAGGGGGCCGTGCCGTTCACGGCCACCGACGTCAACAATGAGGACTGGAACCAGCCGCGATGCTGATCCGAACCTTCTAAGTAGAGATCGGCGGGGTAGCTGAGACCGTCGCGTTGGCTCGATACGGAGGCCCAGCTGGAGCCGGAATCGAACCACACATCCATGGTGTCGGTGCCTTTACGCCAGAGATGCGCTTCTGCGCTGTGGCTGGGAGGGAGGAGATCAACCTCGTCTTTTTCCCACCAAATGTCGGCGCCGTGTTCTGCGATCAGCGCTTTGACATGGGCGATGGACTCGGCATTGAGCAGCACTTCGCCGGTTTCACGCTGATAAAACACCGGAATAGGAACACCCCAGGTGCGCTGCCGCGAGATGCACCAGTCGCCCCTTTCGGAGACCATCGACTCAATCCTGTTTCGGCCCGATGCGGGTAGCCATTGCACGCCATCAATGGCGGTTAGCGCCTCCGTGCGGAAGCCCTCCACGGAGGCAAACCACTGCTCAGTGGCCCTGAAGATCGTGGGCTTTTTCGTGCGCCAGTCGTAGGGATAGCGATGGCTGTAGTTCTCTTGCAGAAGCAGGGAACCGCAGTCCTCGAGCGCCGTGATGATCACGGCATTGGCATCCTTGAGCACGTTCAAGCCTTCGAATCGGCCAGCTTCTGCGGTGAGGGTTCCAGCTTCATCCACTGGGCAGAGCACGGGTAGGCCATGCTTCCGCCCGGTGTTGAAGTCATCGACGCCATGGCCTGGGGCCGTGTGCACCAAACCCGTCCCCGATTCCGTGGTGATGTATTCCCCACCAACAACGATGGCGCTGCGGCGCTCGAGTAGGGGGTGGCTGTAGGTGATGCCAGCAAGATCGGCCCCCTTCACGGTGGCTTTGGCTTGAAGCGGGCGTTCAAGCTTGGAGGCGATGGCGTCGCAGAGTTCAGCTGCCACGATCAGAAGCCGCCCGTTGCCGTCATCTGCCAGGCAATAGTCGAGGCGTTCGTTGACCGACACCGCCAGGTTGGCGGGCAGGGTCCAGGGGGTGGTGGTCCAGATCGCCACCTGTAGGCCCTCACTTAGGGCGTTGCTCTCCGCGGGTAAGTCCAAACCCTGCTCGTTGAGCTTGCTGCGTAGGCCTTCGGGGAGATCCACCACGGGAAAGCCCACGTAGACGCTGGGACTGGTGTGTCCGTCGGGGTATTCGAGTTCGGCTTCTGCCAGGGCTGTGCGTGAGCTGGGGCTCCAGTGCACGGGTTTGAGCCCTCGGTAGATGTGGCCCTTCAGCGCCATCGTTCCAAAGACGTCGATTTGAGCGGCTTCGTAGTCCTTTTGCAGCGTGAGATAAGGGTGTTCCCAGTCGGCCCAGATGCCCCAGCGCTTAAAGCCGGCCATTTGGCCGGCAACTTGCTTATGGGCGTAGGCCGCAGCCTTTTTGCGCAACTTGATCGGGGTGAGCGCTTGACGCTGCTCCTGGCTCATGGCCTGGAGCACTTTGAGCTCAATTGGGAGACCATGACAGTCCCAGCCAGGGACAAAACGCACCTTCCGGCCCTGCATCAGACGGTGCTTGTTGATGATGTCCTTGAGCACCTTGTTTAAGGCGTGGCCCATGTGCAGGGCGCCGTTGGCATAGGGCGGGCCGTCATGCAGGGTGAACATCGGCCCGGGATTGTTGCGTCCCAACTCCAGGTCGATTCCTTTGTCTTTCCAGAAGGCTTGGAGTTCCGGTTCGCGGTGGATGGCATTGGCACGCATGCCAAAGCCCGTCTCCAGCAGGTTGAGGGTGTCTTTGTATGACGGGCGCTTATCAGCGTCCTGGCCTGTCTGCTGGGTCACGTTGGCGCTGTAGCAAAGAGAATTATCAGTCTTCGTCGGTGCGTGCTGTGGTGGAAGCCGAGTTGGAAGCGCTGTTAGAGGCGGTGTCCTCACTGCCGTCTTCGCTGCGATCCGTGCTGGCCTCAGCGCTGGTTTCGTTCAGGGCTTCATCTGGGGATTCATCGCTGTTGGACGGTGAAGGTGCCTCCTGAGCTTCCAGGGATGGTTCTGGGCTGTCTGGACGGACCCAGCGCTTCGGGCGTTTTGGCGTGGTGACTTGTGCTTCCGGTGTGACGGCGGCGTTGCTGTCGTCGTTGTTGTTGGCTTCTCCTTGTTCAGCCGTTCCCGTTGTTTCCTTGATCTCGCCACCGGCAGGGGCGTCTAGGTCTGCCCCTGTGGATGACTCATCAGGGCGGACCCAGCGTTTGTTTGTTCCAGTTTTTGCGGCAGGTTTCAGGCTTTTGAGCGTGTCAGCCGTTGCGCTCCCAAGACTGGCCAAGACGGTGGTGAGTTGTTGCAGGCTGGTGGTCCAGCGTTCCCGGGAGCCAAGTCTTTGTCGTTCCTCATCACTGAGTTGTTGCCAGCGGGCCTGACCGACTTCTGCTCCGAGGCGGCTGATGAGCAAGCCAGCGCAGGCCACTCCCAGCATGGGAGCGCCTCGTAGTCGATCACTGCTGGTCACGAGGACCAGGCCAAGCAGAAGAATGATGGCTCCCCAGGCGCCATCGCGGGGACGACTGAGTTCCGTGGCGAGCAGTGGCAGCAGCAGAACGGCGAGCCCCGCCAGCAAACAGAGATCTCCAGTAAGAGTGGCCAGCATCGATGGATGTGGGGACGACGTTGTCCTCATTCTGGGTCGATGTTTAGGATTCGCTTCTGCCCATCTGGCGGAATTGGTAGACGCGCTGGTTTTAGGTACCAGTGACTTCGGTTGTGCGAGTTCAAGTCTCGCGGTGGGCATTCCTTTTCCTAGATTGGTGTCGCTTGTAGCAGCAGGCAACACAGGAATTTTTCGATGACTCAGGCACTCGCACAACCGGAGAGCTCGGGATCGACGCCCCGACTTCGGTCAGTGCCTAAGGAGTTTGTCGATCCACCGTCTGCATGGAACCCCACCGTTGGCCTGTTCTTGGGCGGGTACGGCTTGGCAGCTTTGACGACTTGGGGTTGGTTTGTGGGTGGTTGGCCGTTGCCCCTGCTGCTGATTGGCGGATTTTTAGCGCTCCATTTGGAGGGCACCGTCGTGCACGATGCCTGTCATAACGCGGCTCATCCTGTTCCTTGGGTGAACCAATTGATGGGGCACGGCTCAGCCTTGCTATTGGGATTCAGTTTTCCTGTGTTTACACGGGTGCATCTACAACATCACTCACATGTGAATGATCCCAAGCATGATCCTGATCACATTGTGAGTACGTTTGGCCCTCTCTGGTTAATCGCTCCCAGATTTTTCTATCACGAGTTTTTCTTCTTTCAGCGAAAGCTCTGGAAGCGTTGGGAGTTGATGCAGTGGGGATTTGAGCGCGCCATCTTCTTTACGATCATTGCCGCAGCAATTCGGTTCGACTTTCTGCCTTTTATTTTCAATTGTTGGTTTGCTCCCGCGCTGATGGTGGGAGTCACGCTCGGTTTGTTTTTCGACTATTTGCCCCATCGCCCCTTCCTGTCGCGGAATCGTTGGCAGAACGCTCGTGTGTACCCGGGACGTACGATGAATTGGCTGATTATGGGCCAAAATTATCATTTAGTGCATCATCTTTGGCCTTCTATTCCCTGGTTTGAATACAAGCCTGCTTACGAGGCAACAAAGCCCCTTCTTGATGCAAAGGATTCTCCGCAAAGGCTAGGAATCTTTGAAACGCGGTCTGATGTCGTCAATTTCTTCTACGACATCTTGATCGGCGTGCGCAGTCACAAGCCGCGGGGAAGCAAGATGCGGCCGGTCGCCAAGCTTTTGCCCAGCAGGCGCTTGAAGCGAGCCTGGCTTTCGCTGTTGCGACGTACAGCCGTCACTCCGGCACGTATGCGTTTCTAGCTCGTAACGAGTACGTGCCGCTTGAGCGGTTGTCGGTTGTGCTGTTAGTCGGCGAGGATCTTCGGTACGCGGAAGAAGTCTCCTTCGCGCTGGGGGGCCTGATCGAGTAGCTCTTGGCGCACATCTGTGTCCACAACGGTGTCTTCACGCGTTGCATTCACCACTTCTACAGCGCGTGTCGTGGGTTGAACCCCTTCGGTATCCACCGCTTGAAGTTGATCCACGTAATCGAGAATCCGTTCCAGCTGCCCCGTATAGGTGGCGATGGTGTCTTCAGGTAGGTCAAGGCGGGCAAGTTTGGCCACCTTGCGAACGTCGTCGGCGGTGATCTTGCTCATGCAGCGGAGAGAAAGGTTTCAAGATCTTCGCGCAGTGCCGAAACCGCCGTGGTCAGCAACTCTGCTCCATGCTCTGGTGTCGCGAGGTAGGGGTCAGAGCCCATGCGGCCATCGGGATAACGTCGCCGAAAATCGGCTGGGCCGTGAATGGCTCCGCATGGGGCGGGTTCAGGTAGGGGCCGTTGCTTGGTGATCAAGCTGTCGTGAAGATGAAGGGTGACGGCGATTTCACTGGGGGTGGCATGTTGGCCTTCGCGATCGCCATACAGCTCTCGGGCTTGGCGCATCACAGGCCCTGCCATAAACCAGTTGGAAAGTCTGCAGCGCAGTTTGGAAGCCACCGGAAGTCCTCGGCTGGCGGCCGTTCCATAGGCCTGGGCAAAGGCTGCTTTGGTTGTGGCCATGTTGCCTCCATGGCCATTCACCACAAAGATTCGCTCGAATCCATGGGTGGCTAAGGACAACACAAGGTCATGCATCACCGCCATCAGGGTGGCTGGTTGAAGACTCATCGTGCCCGCAAAGCCGAGATGGTGTTCGGCCATCCCATAGGCCTGAGCAGGAGTGACAAGCACTCCGCTGCGACGACCGAGCTCAAGCGCTACAGCTTCTGCTGTGAGCGCATCAGTCCCAATCGCACCTGTGGGTCCGTGCTGCTCTGTGGAGCCAAGCGGAATAATGATTCCTTTGCAGCCTTTCAAATAGGCCTCAACGTCTGGCCAACTCTGAAGAGCCAAACGAATGGCTTCGGTGTTGGCCGCGGGGCCAGGCAGGGTGGCGTTCATGCCATCTCGATCAGTGGCTTGATGATCGCTCAGCTCGCGCCTTAGTGCGCTGTGCCGTTGCCGTCGTACTTGTCGGTGTTGTAGTAGCCGCCTCTGGTCCCGAAGTAGAAGGTGGCTATCACGAACAGTCCGCTGCCAAAGACCAAGACGGTCCCGAGATTGAAGCCAGAGAGGGCGGCGTCCATGGTTAGAAGGTCAGTTCTTTAATCATGCCAAGGACTTGCGCACTGAGCTTTATTGGTGCGCTGATCGTCACCGGAGTGATGGTTGATCTCAGGGCGTGATCTCCTTGCCATCGCCCTGAATATCCAACCAATCGCGCAACCAGGCGGTGAGCCAGATGAAGGGAAGGGTGTCAGCAAAAGCGGCAAGGGCTTTGAACAAATATCCACTGGCGATGAAAGCTCCCAGCTGAGGAAGAACGGCCTCTCCGGCTCGAATCGGCAAAACATGGGCTGCGTAGTGACTGATCAACACCACGGCACTGGTGTCTACCAATTGGCTCACCAAGGTGGAGCCGTTGTTGCGGAGCCAGAGGGCTTTGCCATTGGTGCGTTCCTTCCAAAAATGAAACAAGCGCACGTCTACGAATTGGGCCGTGAGGTAAGCCACCATCGAGGCACCGATCGACCCAAAGGCCAGGCGTTGAATCTCAAAAAATGTGGATTCAGGGGCGCCGTTCAGGCCTGGCATCAAACCACCAACCCACAGAATCAAAACCACCCATCCATTGAGGAGCAGACCCACCCACACAACTTGCGTGGCCCTCTCCTCTCCCCACAGCTCACTAATGAGATCGGTGCACAGAAAGGTGATGGGATAGGGGAGGGCACCAATGGCCACCACGATGGGCCATGATCCAATCTGGCCAAGGGCCAAGAACCGTGTCAGCCCCAGGATGTTGAGCATTCCCAGGGTGCCGAGGAAGAGCCCGGCCAGCACAAGAAACACGAGGTCTCGCCTGGCTTGGATTTGGCTTGCTGTTGGTGATGCCGACATGGATTCGTCGTTAACAGGGGTCGTAATCGCTGAAAGACAAATAATCCTGCCGCCAGTTCTGATCTGTTTGCTTTTTAGTCAAACGGCTTGTGCTGACACTCCAGCCTGGATGTTTTTGATTACCTGATGAGGGCTGACGTTCCAGTACAACGGATTGAACAATGGTTTGGATGGGTTTAGAGCCAACTCCCATTAATTCACTATGAATGGAGTGATTTCCGAGAGTCAGTCTCAACAGTAAGGGTTGTTTAAACGGATTACGGATGACGAGGTCTTTGGTTGTGTAAGCGATCGCCGCATCTTCACCGAGTGCATAAAAGCGCTCTTCTCCGTAGGCATCGATGCTGTGGTTGTGACGCTCAAGAATTGTGCAGCCACTATGCAGAAACAACTGATAAAGGTTGGTTGCGATCAGGCAAAGGCCCCCTCCCGCATCGGAGAGCACCTGCCCTTGTTTAAACACTGGCCCTGTCCGATAGCCATTTGCTTCTGATGGTTCGCCTAGGTGCTGAGAAAGGCTAAAGGCTTCCCCTGATTTCAAAAAGCGATTGTTGATTGCCGTGATGGCTAGGTTGAGATTGTGCCGTCTGTTGGTGCAGGTGATCTCATCCCCTCGCGTTGGAATCGGCGTTGAACTTGTCTGCCAGCTCGATGCTTTTGCTTGGAATGCGCACGCAAGGGCGCTCGTTAAGTATCGAGAGCTCAGGTCAATCGGGTACTGACGCCAACGGGCGATCGCGGAGCAGCCCATCAGCCGGATCTGTCTCTTCAGAGCTGGTGGGAGTCGATGAAGCATCGTTGACGGAACAGGTTCAGGGAAGGTGGCGCTCCAAGCAAGCATCAGTCTCTCAATCAGTCCAGGCTCGAGTGGTGTCTGAAATGCATTCCTTCGTTGGGGGATTCCTTTGGGTCATGGTTGAGGTCGTTACTGCAGAGTTTCAAAAACGGTTTTTGCTCTTGTAAGTCATTTTTTTAGAGAACAAACCCATCACTAAGGATTTCCCAGCCTTGCCCCATGCCTTCTTCTGCCGTCCAGCAGAAGTTGTGGGACCTGAATTGATTGGCTGCTTATTAGTAAAACGCCAAGAAGACGGCAGCTTGCTGTGGGGCGTGATTGTGGAGACGGAGGCGTATTCCCAGGACGATCCTGCTTGTCATGGTTACCGCCGCCGTTCCCCGCAAAACGAGACGCTATTTGGTGAGCCAGGTCGGTTTTATGTGTATGTGAGTTATGGCATCCACCACTGCGTGAATGTGGTGACGGATCGCATTGATTGGGCCAATGGGGTGTTGCTTCGTGCTGTTGCCATGCCTGGTGAGGCTGAACGGATAGCGGCAGGGCCTGGGTTGCTGTCTCGGCACTTTCAAATCAGCCGCCTTCATGACAACAGCTCCGCCTGTGGCGAGAATGAACTGTGGTTGGCCCCCAGGCCCTCCGTTCTCAACAGCCTTGAGCTTGTGACCACCACGCGGATCGGAATCTCTCAGGCCCAGGACTTGCCCTGGCGTTGGTACATGCGGGCCTCCCGCAGCGTGAGCCGGCGTGCCAAAGGTGATCGGATGCCTGCTTTGAACCAGGCGTTCATTCCACCGCTGGAGTGGCAGCGATGAGTGGGTGGTCGCACCGGCATGTGCTCGATTTGGCGGCGTTCTCGCGAGACGACTACGCCACCGTGCTCGAGCTTGCCCATCGTTTTCGCTCGATGCCGGTGACGGGCGCTCGCAAACTCCCGGCGTTGCAGGGCCGATTGGTGGCCACCTTGTTTTTTGAGCCCAGCACGCGTACGCGCAGCAGCTTTGAGCTGGCCGCTAAGCGGTTGTCTGCTGATGTGCAGAGTTTTTCCCCGTCGAGCAGCTCTCTGAGCAAAGGCGAATCCCTGCTCGATACAGCGCGCACCTATGTCGCGATGGGGGCGGATGTGCTGGTGATCCGTCATCGCTGCACGGATGTCCCCGCCCAGCTGGCCCATGAGTTGGATCAAGCCGGCGAGCGCACCGTTGTGCTGAATGGGGGGGATGGTCAGCACAGCCACCCCAGCCAGGGTTTGCTCGATCTCTATACGCTCGCGCACCATTTCGATCCCCATCGCCCTCAACCCGAGGCCTTGCAGGGCAAGCGCATCGGGATTGTTGGCGATGTGTTGCATTCGCGCGTCGCGCGCTCCAACCTCTGGGCTCTCAGTGCCTGCGGCGCGGATGTGGTGCTGTGCGGGCCGCCCAGTCTTGTGCCCGATGCCTTCGCTGACTTCTTGGAGGCTCCGCCGCCTGGGCAAGCGGTTGATCCTGTCCCTCAGCGTGGAAGGCTGCAGATCAGCCGCAACCTGGATGAATGCTTGTCGGGTGCGGACGCTGTGATGACGTTGCGTTTACAACAAGAACGCATGACCGATCATCTGCTCACGGATCTGGATCGCTATCACCGTGACTATGGGCTCACCCATGAGCGGTTGCGACGCTGCTCTTTTTCAGGCCCTGTGCTGCATCCAGGCCCTGTGAATCGTGGGGTTGAAATGAGCGGTGCCCTCTTGGATGACCGCTCGATTTGCTTGGTGGAGGATCAAGTTCGCAATGGAATCCCGATCCGGATGGCGCTGCTTTATTTGATGGCGGCGTCTGATCCTGTGGCGGATTCATCGCGGGCTGCTTCGCCATCCTGAACACGCACACCAGACACGGACTTGGAGTAGTAATCCATGGCTGCTTTCAGTGCCGCATCTGGAGCGGCAATCGAGGGGCCACTGCCGCTGTTCATTGGGAACGGTGCGTCTGCAGAGTCGAGACCGATGTGCTGACATGGCATGCCTGTGAGCAGCATCGATGAACGTTGCTGTGACAGAACCGCAAACATCCACTTGATCAGCAAGGACCAGCGATTTTCTCGATCGGGCATGAAGGCCAGGTGTGCGGCTGCCCAAACCGCCCAACCTGGGCTCCCGCTGAATTTGAAGCCGCGGAGATCAGCAACGGCCGCAACACGATCCAGCACAGCCATGCTGCCGAAATCAAACCATTTGAAGTTCGGGCGCTGGCGTCCACCGATGATCGCGGCGATGTCCTTGCCGACGAAGCCCCCAGCTTGCGTTGCTGGTCCGGCCATGCCCGGTAGAGGATTGCCCGTGGAGGTGTGTTTGTAGCTGCAGAGATCGCCCACGACCCGAATCTCTGGATGGTCTTTCACGCTGAAGTCGGGTTCAACGATGACCCGACCGCCACGATCCAATGCACAATCGATCGAGGCTGCAAGGGTCTTGCCAAGGTGAGACGGGCGCACTCCGGCCGTCCAAATCACGGTTGCCGCTTGGATCGTTTGCTCGCCATCTGGAGTGCCAACGGTGACCTCTCCCGGCTGCATGCTCTGAACGCGCCCTTTGAAGAGGGTTTCTACCCCAAGAGATTCCAGTGTCTTTTGGGCAGAGGCCGATAGCGACTCAGGCATCGCCCTCAGCAAGCGATCGCCCGGGTCGATCACGATGATTCTTGAATCATCAGGATCGAGCTGTTTGAACTCACGGCGCATGGCATTGCGCATTAATTCGGAGGTGGCACCTGCCATTTCGCACCCCGTAGGGCCCCCTCCCACAATCACCACGGTTTGAAGAAATTTGCGCGCCGCTGGATCAGGTGTTTGCTCTGCCTGCTCCATGGCCATCAGCAAGCGACGACGAATCTCCTGGGCATGCTCAAGAATTTTCATCGGTGGCGCAAAGGTGCGCCATTCTTCATGGCCGAAATAGGTGCTGCCTGAGCCCGATGCCAGCACTAAATGGTCGTAGCTGATGACTTTTTCGCTGAAATTGATTTGTCGCTTCTTGGCATCTAATCCCTTCACTTCCCCGAGCAGGACCTGAACATTGCGCTGCTTGCCAACGAGCTGTCGTAGGGGTGTTGCCACATCTCCGGGAGCGACGAGCCCCGTTGCCACTTGATAGAGAAGCGGCTGGAACAGGTTGAAATTGCGCTTGTCGATCAAGGTGATGCGCACCTCTGCCTGGGCAAGTGCTTTGCAGGCGCGAACTCCAGCAAAGCCTCCTCCCACGATCACCACATGAGGGGCGTTGCGAAGACGTTCTTCTGGTGGTTCGAGCTCGAGGAAGAAATGCTCAGCAGCCATGGTCCACCCAACAGCAGAACTAAAGTCAGGCTATGAATGCCCATCAAAATTGTCTGGATTTGTACGTTCTTTAAAGCAACTTGAATCCTTCCAATAAAAGGCCGTACAGCAAGCCAATGCGTGCCATATCCAACAGATCACGTCCCAGATGTTTTTGTTGATCTCGCGCCCAATGCCGTCTGGTTCGAACCATGAGCTCCCAGATCGCCACAGTGATGAGAGCGGCCACTGGATCCATCAAGGCCAAAGCACCAGCAATGGCTCCAATGCTGTTACCTAAGGCAAAACTGGCACCAAGAGCGATCAGCATCAACGATGCTCGCCGCCATGGATTTTCAGCCCACCGATCAAGCCTTGAAGTGGCTTCTCCGAAACTGATTTGAAGTCGAGTCTTTTGCAGTCGAGCGGTCATGAATGGAACCCCTCAAGCCTCGTTATCACAGGTGTGCCACCAATTGATCCCCATCACCCGGCCGGCAACCTGCCAACACCGAAAATACTCGATATTTATTAGTTTCCTGTATCAATTGCTGGTTTTTGAGCATTTCCTGTTGAATCAAGATTTGCTTCAAGTTGGCCACCCAGCAGGACCGCATTCAGTCGGAATCTGCTTTCGCTTTGCGAGATGATTTGCCCTCCAGTAGCTCAAGCAAGGCCTCCATCTGGGCCATGACCCCTCTTACCTCACCGGCTTCAGGGAGGAGTCCGTCTTCCATCACGCCTTGATGCATTTCGCGCAGCTCTTGGCGGATATAGCGCAGGTGGCTAACCACCTGTTCTCGTTTGGATTGCGACATCGTTTATAGGCTCAGCTCACATCCCTTTTACCGCATGGGCGTTCCGACTGGCGTCAGCGACGGCCCAGCCCACCAGCCAGCGCGATCAGGCCATAGGTGATCAAGGCACTGGGTCTGGCTAGCGTCGAGGCCAAAACAAGAACAAAAAGGCCTGCAAACAGGGGCAAATGTCTTGTGAATTGAGTGCTTGTCGGGAACATCAGCAAGACTCCAGCGCAGAGGGCTGGACGTCCTGTACGCCTAAAGCCCTCACGATGAATGGATGCATGTCAAGGCCCCAGACCATGGCTGTCCTTGGCATGGCTGACCCTGAAACTGGAGTGAATCGTAAGGCAATTTTCTGAGAGGCTGTCCGTTAAAAGCCTCTCGCTCTTGGTCGCTGACTCGAAAGAGAAATGTTGGGATTCTGGTCAGGGGGCTGTGGATGCGAGGAAACGGGCTGAGCAACGACGTTAAAGGCGAGAGACCAGCGTTCTCCTGCGCCTCGGAAGGGCATGACGGAATGCGGTTGCCATGCTGGAAAAATATAAAAATCGCCCGGTTTGGGAAGCACATACTTCGCCATTCCTGTGCGGAATGATTGAAGGTGATAGTCCTCCGGACCGTGAAAACACAGTTGCCCGTCAAAACTGCTTCCGTTGATCTGTGGGGGGACTTTTAAAAAGACAACTCCCGAAAAACTTCCTCCATGGGTGTGCATGGGGTTGTAATCGCCCTCCATTTGGCAATTCAGCCAGATGTCAATCAGTTTGAGTTGGTAGCGACCTGGCACCCATGGGCCGCGCCCTTGAGGCGGTTGCTGGTCCATCACGTGCCGGATCCAACGCTCGCAGCCTTCGAGGAGGACGGATTCACAAAGTTCTCGAATGGCCGGTTGGGTGAAATTCAGTTGTAGCTGTTTGCTGAGCTGTCCAGCTAGGCGCGTTGAAGCATCAGGATTTGATCCTGGATTGAGCAGAACATCCTCACAATGGAGATGCACGTGATGAAGGAGTTTTTGGTCAACTTCCCCTTGCACAATGGAGCGTGGAAAGAGGTCAATGACGTCCATGTTCTGATTGATTGATGAATCCTTTGAAGCTTTTTGATCTTGGATGGATCACTCTTGAGCTCAATACTGTTCTGAGTACTGCACCCTTGAAATGCAAAGATCGTTCTGTCTAAAAGGAACGTGGGTTCTGGGTTGTTTCTTTCGCTACAGCGGCTGGGGCGTTGTCGTCTCGCCAATGCATCGGCACGTATTCGTTTCCAGCGTTTGAGTCAAGCCCTCCTGTGCCCGAGCGTCTCTTTGCTTTCAAGCTTTGCTCTCAAGATTTGCTTTAGCCAAGGGGATGTTAAAGGGCTTGTATAACACTCTTATTTTGATTGTTGTTGTTTCTGGCCATCAAGGGTTGTCTTTAAAGTGACAT
>WLWE01000086.1_pt1 | contig 72470 bp, 54 predicted proteins | sample 6718301 | NCBI WGS metagenome assembly WLWE01 (sample SAMN12718691, study PRJNA515312) | sponge metagenome | isolation source: marine sponge | host: Mycale hentscheli | place: New Zealand: South Island, Marlborough, Capsize Point | collected 2003-05-01
TTTGGCCGGGAGAACAGCCCTCGTATTGCGATCTGGAAAGAAATCATATGCCCTCGCACGATTCGAATGAAAAGCAGTTCCTCCAGATCCATAAAAATTCTTCGCAATCCATTGAGACGCGCACTCACACAAGGAGCATCTCCTGATGTCATCAAGGCACTTCGCCATACTCATTGTCACGACACTTTTGACAGTCCATTTCGCGAACGTCATTCACGCCGAAGTACCTAAATCGACGAATGAAAAAGTCTCACTGAAAGATCGCCTCGTCACCGGCTTACGTGCAACAAGACCCGAAGACATCGAGTATTGCGAACGAGTTGCAAATGCTACCCGCACAGGAAAGTTGCCGACAAAAATCGTTGACTCAACATACTTTTGGGCCACTGCAAAAAAAGTGGACTACCCACTCCCTGCTTTCGCAAAAGCTCTTGAACTACAATGCCAGAGGCTTGGCATTATTTGGTAAGAACACCACGAGTTTGATCATTGACCTGTTGTTCTTCAATAGGCAACTTTATCACCACATAGCTTGAATTTTTGTATGCCACCTTTGGCGGGCGAGGCATGGCAACAAAACTTTTTAGTGGCGCAACAACAAAGTTAGCACCATAGACGTCTGCCACCTGGTTCAACCGCGTCACGCCTAAAACACATGTGCTTCGAGCCATGTTTTTGATTGTCCCATCATAGGAGAAGCAATCAATGATTCGCTGTCGCCATTCCAGAATTGAAACAGGGTCTTGTGGGACATTTTTCCACGCAACAACCTCTGGCCGTTGAGCCCGCCAGAGAAAACTTGATGCACCGCGTGGCGTCAGAAAACAGTCCGTCGGGGACGTCTCTTCTTGAATCCACTGACACACATCTGCCCATGAATTAGCATCAATGATTTTATCGCCTCGCGAAATACAATCGTCGGTGAGCAACGGCCAATGCTTCGATTGAACAAACGAATCATAAGCGAAAAAAGTAAGGAATACGGCAACCAAACAAGTTTGTCTCAAACGCTGTTGATCGCTCGATCCAAGTAATTGTCTTGATAGAAGAAATTGAGTGAGCAGGACACAAAGTCCAAGAGGAAGAAGACCATCAGCGAGGCGAAACCAATAAAAACGCAGCATTCCGTAAACGAAGGACGGAGCGAGTGATTCAAACAAACTCATTGCAAATCCGACAGAAGACAGCAGTGCTGCCGCCAAAACAATCATCAGACCTCGTGACCGCTTTGCCTCATAAGGCAAAGCTGCATAAAGACATCCACAAAACGTGATCGCGAGTAAATGTCTAGCAACGAGCACCTCGTGAAACGATCGAGGAAGAAGATGATGCGGTAATCGATCAACTACATAAACCGCGGCCGCCTGATTACGAACACCCGCAGACACCCCGGATGAGATTTGTAAGGCTGGCCATAAGCCAATAGCTGCCAGGCATACGCCTCCAATGACACACGCAAGAACGAGCGGAATAGAGAAACCGATTCGTGTCTGCTTTCTCACGATCTGACTGATAGCTATGAGGCCAATGATGATCATCATCCATCCACCCACTAATGGGTGAAACGCCGTCGCCATTCCACTCAACAGCCATGCAAAAGCCCAGCGACCACGAACAGCTTCGCCCCAGGCAGCCAGAACGAGAGCCCATGCAAAGACTTTTGCCTCGCACCCTCCAATCAACCATTCTCCAGCCATCGTGGTGTAGCGGGCCGCTAACGAAAAGACGGCCGCCGCAAACAGACGATGCATGCGAGAGGGTAGAAGAGGCCAGACTGCATGTCGAAATCCTCCTGCTAATGCCAACCAGCCAGCCCATCGCCCCACCCAAACTGCTGTAGAAAGCGAAACAGACGCCGCGAGAGGACCAAGAAGATAAAAAAAGAGTCCGTGCGCCTCTCCCGAATTGAGAAAAAAATCATTTCCGCACCATTCCGGATTGAACGAGTGGCGAGCTTTTGCCAGATAATACCCTTCATTTACATCAGGTGCCGGCCATGCCCCAGCCACCGCAAAAATGGCTGTGAAAACCCCCACTTCAACTGCAGCAAAAAGTAATGACCTCGTGTTCTGGTAGTGAGTTTCTTTGCCTTTCATAGTAAGCCACCTTCAACCTTGTGGTGTCGTGTTAACAAAATGTCCTACAGTCAATATGCCAGCGAGTACGTTACGCTTATAAGCATATAGTCTCGTTTCTTCCTTGCTCGTGAGTACAAGCAGATGACTGAAAAGACGACACTCCGTCCCAGCGGCCAGAGTGGCAAGAACCTCCGCACCTTACTTGAAAACCCTCCTATCACGATTATGGGGGCGCCATTTCCATTAGCGGCTAGAGAAATTGAGCGTCAGGGGTTTCCAGCAGTGTATCTCTCCGGAGCCGCACTCTCAGCCGGACTGCTAGGGATCCCCGATATTGGGCTTATCCCCTTCGAAACATTAGAGCAACAAACTTTTCAGCTTGCTAAAAACGTCACCATTCCTGTCATAGTTGATGCTGACACAGGCTACGGTGACGTTCATACGATTGGAAAAAACATTTCTCGACTCGAAGCCGCAGGAGCAGCTGCGATCCAAATTGAAGATCAAGCAACTGATAGACGATGTGGGCATCTCAATGACAAGCAGGTCATTTCACAAAGTGAAATGAGTGAAAAAATCCAGGCTGCCTGTGAAGGTCGACAATCAATCGACACGATCATCATTGCTCGGACTGACGTTCGTGGCGGCACTTCCATGAAAGACTGCCTTTCCCGAATGGAGGCCTACCATGGCGCTGGAGCTGATTGGATTTTCCCTGAGGCCCTGCAAAGCAAAGAAGAGTTTTCTGAAGCAGGACAACTCCTCAAAAATCTCAAGATACCCGGACTTGCAAACATGACAGAGTTTGGACAGAGCCCACTTGTATCCTGTAACGAACTAAGCAATCTTGGATTTGCAGCTGTACTCTACCCGGTCACGCTTCTTCGGCTTGCCATGAAAGCAATTGAGGGCGGCCTCGATGTTCTTGCAGATAAACAATGCCAAGAGTCACTTCTTGAATTAATGCAAACTCGCGATGAGCTTTACGATTTACTCAACTACGACCCTTCCCGGCCGAGCAACAGCCGACCCTCTGGCATGACTCACTGACTCCAACCAACTCACCGCCTCCTGCAATTCGACATAGCCAAGAAGACACACTTTTCCCTCGCACCTCAAACATCACCCATGCCTCATCCATCATCTGATCAAAAAGACACTGAAAGCGGGCTTGCCGGCATCACGGCTGGCCACACCAGCATCTGCTCACTTGAGCAGACCCTACGATACCGTGGGTACGCGGTCTCGGACCTCGTGCAATGTAGCTTTGAAGAAATTGCGCATCTCTTGTTGTGGGGCGATCTTCCTACAGCACATCAGCTCGAAGCTTTGACTGAGCGGATCCAACGTGCTGCACGATCAATACCTCAAACCGTTGTGTGTTGCTTTCAAAGACTCGCCGAGACTTCACCCCAAACCTCAATCATGGATGTGCTTCGAACTGGCGTGAGCCTCTTAGGCCAACTTGAGTGTGATAATGGCCCCAATGATGCACCTCATTCTCGTGACCTTTCCCAAGAACGCATGAAAGCTGAGCAACTACTGGGCCAAGTCCCCGCTTTATTGGCTACATGGGTTGACTGTCTCCGTGGCGAACCGCCCTCTCACTGGCCCAACAAACCACTAGCACCCGCACTCTTAGAAAAATTATGCCAAACCAAGGCTTCCGACATTGCAGCAACTGTTTTCAACACGACGTTAATTTTATACGCCGAACATGAATTCAATGCCTCGACGTTTGTGGCTCGTACCGTTACCTCTACTGGGTCTGACATGCACTCTGGGGTGACTGCTGCTATCGGAGCCCTCAAGGGCCCGCTTCATGGCGGAGCAAATGAAAAAGTTCTCCATCAACTTATGGACATTGGTGTGCCAGAAAATATTGAGCCGTGGCTTGCCCGAAAACTGAATAACCATGAGGTCGTCATGGGCTTCGGGCACCGTGTCTACAAAACGGGTGATATCCGGGCGGATCTTTTGGGCGACGCATGCCATCGCCTTATCTACAGTGATTCATCGTTTGAGCCTCACCATAAGCTAGAAAAGCTTGCGCTCAAGCTCGAACAACTGATGCTTGAGAAAAAGGGGCTCCGCCCGAACCTCGATTGGCCGGCTGCCCGCATCTATCACGCCCTCGGGCTTCCTATTAATCTTTTCACACCGCTCTTTGTTGTTGCCCGCGTGAGTGGATGGACATCACATATTATTGAACAAATGGGCAACAATCGCTTGATCCGACCGCTCGCAAAATATATCGGCCCGTCGCCGCGACCATACGTAGCCTTGAGAGATCGCCAAGAAATTGAAGGGCCTCTACCGAAGGCTCACTGACTGTTCTGGTGAGGATCTGCGACGTGCTGAAGCTCCATCCGCTGGCACACCATCAACCATGGCCTGCACTGTAACCACAGGCACGGCACCATCACCTAAGTCGGTTGTTATTGTCAGCTCCCGTTCAACTTGTCCACCAACATCTCCAGCCTGAAATGTCACTGGTAAAATATGGACCTTTGCAGGAGTCTCTTTCGCCGGACAACTCAGACAACCATCATTGCAGACAATCCCGGTAACGCAGAACGGTCTGTTGGCCCGCACGACAATATTCTTTGTGACACTTCCTCCGGGCAGGACATTCCCAAGTGCAAGGAGTTGGGGGCTTACAGTCACCTCAGCTACAACGCGTCCTTCGACATCCATCGGGATTTGTGAAGCTCTCGGATCGTCTGTGACGAGAATCAACTGGTCGTTGATATAGCCAGCAGGGGCATCAGGCTTGAGTCGAAGTGTTAAGTCATATGCAGATTGGGAACCTGTATGTTGAGGCTGGGAAAGCAGTACTTCAAAATTGACATTCGCACTTCTGACATCAGTTATCTCCCATGGAGTCGAGCCCATGTGTGTCACTCGGACAACTTGCTCCGCTCCTCGCCCAAGGTCAACATTTCCAAGATTGACTGATGCAGGTTCAAATGTGACATCTCCACGAATATTTCCTGCAACTCGCAGCTGTACTTCCGCATAGAACGGTTGATCAAACGTAACAGTGAGTGTTGCACCATGCTGACCAAGAAAAGTTCTTGTGTTGAATGCTGCGACTATTTCACCGGTTTCATGGGTCTCGATCAACTTTTTTGTGATCGCTGGTTGGGTGCAACCACAACTTGTACGGACACTACTAACGTGAACATCTTCCTCGTATAAGTTTCTGTAAATAAATCGAAATTCTGTTTTCGACCCTTTTGCCACTGTGCCAAAATTATGACTTGTTACCGAGAACATTTTCTCGGCCCATTCCTGGCCTGAGGCTGGCACCGCCAATAACGCAGCTCCAAGCAGCGCAATCGGCACGAGGAAAGGCACACCGCCAGACTGACACAGTTTGAGTGTTGGTAATCCAATAAATAATGGCTGTCGAAACATCGCACTACCACGTGTATAAAAAGCTACCAACACAAAACGCCATCTCATCATAAGAAAGAGTACGGGGTTCATATTCACACCGTCAAATCAGAAGAGTTTTTGGCACCTGAAACTGTAGTCGAAGTGCATCCGAGGATGAACCCGATTATGAATTAAAACACCAGCTTTCTCATCTGTTTTCTAATAGAAAATCCCTTTTTTCAACCATTTGCGTCGGCAAAACCGACACAAATGGGTAAGTTTCCACCTCAAGAACAAAGACCGACGTATACTGGTAAATAAGGTTGATTTTGGTGGTTAGGCGAGAAGGCTTTTCCACTACAATTGGACATAACTCGAAAGATGAATACTATTTCTTTTCTTTGAGAGTTCCTATTTTCCTTTTCGATAGGGGGCGTACTGGTTTCGACCGGATTGCAAGAGGTTCAGATCGCGTGTCGTGGTTGGTCGGCAGGCCACGCAAAAAGTCGACCACAGCTTCAATTGCCGAAGCTCAGTTTTCTCTGGCAGCTTAGTTAAGTTGCTCCGAGCGATGGCCCCAGTCGGAAGGGCCTACCAATCGGTCGCCAAATCCGACTCGTCCTGTTTCATCGCCTAGTACGGACAGGACCAAATTTGTTCCGGGCTGGTGAAGGCAACACCCTGTCGGCCGGGGGTGTCTTCATAAGATTTAAGTTGACCGAATACACACGTAGAAGTTTGTTCTGAAACGTCACGGGACGCGGGTTCGATTCCCGCCGCCTCCACTCGCTAAGGCCACTTACGATTTTTGTAAGTGGCCTTTTTTTTGGACTCTGGCGAATTCCATCATTCGGCCGCCGCATGTGACATAAAGTCAATTTACTTGTTCAGGAGCCAATATCGCAGTAAAGCAAAACGTCCGCTTTGCTTGAAGCTGTACTTGCGATTTCAGTTTCTTCACTATCTCTGGTTGCTTGTTCGTGTAGAAGTGGTCGGAAGAAGGTCACAGTCCATTTGGCCATGTCATCAATGGCGACGGACAGGATGCCAGGTTCTTGCTCTGCGAAAACCCATTTACGAACCTGTAAACTGCGGCAAGTATTAGCGTTTCAAAAACTGTTCCCCAAAAAGGTAAAGTACTCTTAGGCCAAAATGTCGCGGAGCACCTCTCCATGCACATCGGTCAGTCGCACGTCACGGCCAGCGTAGCGGTAGGTGAGAGCTTTGTGATTAATACCAACCTGATGGAGGACGGTGGCCCACAGGTCATAGATGGATGCCGGTTTCTCAACCGCATGGTAGCCGAGTTCGTCAGTCGCGCCGTACGTTGTTCCGCCCTTCACGCCGCCTCCAGCGAGCCAGACGCTGAAGCCGAAAGGATTGTGGTCGCGGCCGTTCGAGCCTTGGGTGAAAGGAGTGCGGCCAAATTCACCAGTGAAGACAATGAGTGTCTGGTCTAGCAGTCCCCGTGCTCGGAGGTCCTTGATCAATCCGGCAATCGGCTGATCGACCTGGTAGCCCATCGCGCGGTGTCCCTTCTCAAGATCACCGTGCTGATCCCACGGATTGGCCGCGCCTCCGGCGCCGAACTTCTTGGTCAAACATGACAACTCAATAAATCGAACGCCCTTTTCCGTCAGGCGACGGGCCAGCAAAGCTTGGCGGGCATAGGCGGCTTTCTCAGGATCGACATCATCCAGCCCGTACAGTTTCCTCATAGCTTCGCTTTCGCTTGAAATATCACATATATCAGGCACGGCAGATTGCATTCGAAACGCGGTCTCGTAGTTATTAATAGCTGCTTCAACCTTCTGATTGCCACCAAATTCGTTACTGAAGCCTCTATCCTGACGGCGCACGAAGTCCAGCCACTGCGTTTGAATTTGGTTCGGTTGGGCGGGCTTGATGTTAAGGACGGCCGGTTGCTTGTCGGCCTTCAGGATGGATGCCTCGTAGTGGGCGGGCAGGAATCCGCTGCTAAACAGCCCAATCCCACCATGCGGAGGAACGGCGTGACCGCTTTGCAAAACGACATAGCTAGGCAAGTTGTCGTTGGCGGATCCAAGACCATAACTGATCCAGGCACCGGCGCTGGGATAACCAAGAAAAGGAAAGCCAGAATGCATTGCAAAGTTGCCCTGAGCATGTTCGTTCACCGGTGTTGTCATTGAACGAATAACGGTGAGTTCATCTGCCACTTCTCTCAACCGTGGAAATATACTGCTGACTTCCAACCCACTCTGACCACACTTTTTGAATTCAAAGGGTGATGCAAACACGTTGCCGTTCTTGTTGAACTGTGTGCGTTCCACCTTCACAGGCATCGGCTGGCCATGGAGTTCCCGGAGTTTCGGTTTCGGATCAAACGAATCAATATGCGATACACCTCCGGACATGTAGCAGAGAATCACAGTCTTCACCTTCCCAGAAGGCGCGGCACCCAGAGCGTTGCGGGCGTTCAGGCCGGCAAGGGCGAGCAGACCGAATCCGCTTGAACTGCGTCGCAGCCACTCGCGACGCGAAGACAGGTGGTCAGCGAACATAGATGAACTCCTTCATGTTGAAGATGGAGAGAACTAGATCAGCGTAAGCCTGATTGGCCAAAACTGGCTTCCCTAATGACGCAAGTTCGACCTCCCGAGACCGAATCATCTGGTTCAACTCCTCAAGTCGTTGCTTCTGTGCGGGAGTCATGGCAGCAAGCATCATTGCCTTGGACACATAACCATTATTGCCCTTTACTGAGGAAAGGACCTCTTCAGGTGTCAGGGCCCGATCGTAAAGCGTTGCATCCAGAATTCTGCCATGCAGCATACGGCCTCTGCTAAAGCTGGTTCCATGTCGCATACCGAAGACGACTTGGGTCTTTTCATTGCCAAAGATCTGACGATCGGTTCTATAGGGGTTCCCATAGGGCTTACCATTTCGATACCCTGCGACCATGCCGTCATCTTGATAGACGATGGTGATAGCGACGGGTTTATTGACCGCCTCGAGTTCATCAGTTCCGTCGAAACGTTGGGTCCGCTGATGGTGGTCACTGCCGGCCAGCCATCGCTTTGGACGGTTCTCTGCAAAAACGATCGAATCAAACTGTACACCATCGAGCGTCTGAACAGTAATGACACCACCACCCCGCTGCTTCAGATCACTCAGGACGACACGAGCCTGAAGTGTCTTTCCGCTAAGCGTCTTTGGCAGCGGAGGCGTGTTAGCCCAACCATAGCCATCCACAATGAGAGCACCGTTTTCGACACGCGCGCTCTCTTTGGCCTCAGCGTGCAGGGTTCCAATCGAGTCCTTCAGATTGCCTTCAAAATCCCAATGGGCCATCGGTTTAAGCTGCAACGACTGCTTCTCATTTTGCGTACCTTGAGACTCTACCAATTGTGGGTGAATTCTGTCTCGGATGGCATTCACTTCGCGTCGCTCCTCAGCAAGTTGCGTCTGGATTTCTGTTCTTTGCCGAGCGAGCTCTGTGTACTTACTTTGAAGTGAGTCGATAAGCTGCCCAGCTTGAGTCTGTTCCTGTGGACTCGGGTCACGGCTGAGAAGTCGGCGCCAGGTCTCACGGATAAACCGATCCTTATCGCCAACCGATGACGCAACTTTGTTGGCCAGATCAAGAACAAAAGGATCGTTGAACAGTGTCAGCGATTGGGCTGGCACTGTTGTCACGGCGCGGCGTCCCGTGGTGGAGAACGGAACCGGCGCGTCGAAAGTGGTGAGGAAGGGATCAAGTTGATTGCGAACAACTTGGACGTAGACCGAACGCCGATTGATGCGGCCACTGATGGGCGGCCCATAAAGCCTGCGATCCAGTTTGTCGGCGGCCACCAGCAGGGAATCACGGATCGACTCGGCATCAAGCCGTTGGATATTGAAGTGGGAAAGGAGACTGTTCCCCGGATCGGTCTCACGGGCGGCAGCTGATGGCCTGCTGTCTTGCTGCCATGTCTTGCTGGTGACGATCAGGCGGATCAGCTTCTTGATTGACCAGCCATCTTCAACGAAACGCGTCGCCAGGTAATCCAGCAGCCTCGGATGCGAAGGCTTCTCACCCATGCGACCAAAGTTGTCCGTACTGGGAACAATTCCTTGACCAAAAAGATGATGCCAGACACGATTGACGATGACACGGCGGGTAAACGGATTGTCGTGGCGGAGCAGATCCTCGGCAAGTTCCAACCGACCGCTGAGCTTTGTGTTGTACGGCTTGGCGTCGATGGCCTCGAGGAAACGGCGCGAAACACGTTCGAGTGGCTTCTTATGGCTACCACGATCGAAGAGCGGTTGATCCTCGGCTTGCCATTCTGCTAGCGTCGGCACGCGGGTGGGAATAGGAATCGCATTCTCAAGTTCGCGGTAGCGTTCAATCGACGCCTTTACCGATTCGAGTTCCCGCAGCGTATTGGGTAAAAGTCCGTCTTTGAGGCAACCGTTAAGGAAACTCGCCATACCGTCATCTGCTTTACCTTGTTTCCAGGCATTGATGCTGTTCTTTAATACTTCGATATAGATTGCCTCGAGGTCTTGCAATGATTCTGGTGGTGATTCCTTCGCGGCGGCAAAAATTGGCTCAAGGAAGTCACGAGGTTCGACCGGGTGCACTGCACCTTCAGGCACCAGCACGGCGTCAGTGATACCGAACCACGACTGATCAGATTCTTTCGTGAGCAACGGTGCATCGCGTGCGGTGGTCAGTTCGATATGAATATCATCGCCATCCCAGTAGTCGACGTTGAACCGCATCCATTGCCAGTCTTCGTCTCCCAGCTCCTTAACGGGATACACGGTTCCCTGCCGTGGATAATTCTCCACCACATAACGTGCCATCGCCTTGCCACCTCCGATGACACGCAGCCACAGCGTGTTTTTTCCCTTAAGGCGAAAGTCTGGTGAACTGAGACGCGCTGGATGGTTTTGCGAGATCAGGTGCGAGTAGACTCCCGCGGGAAATATGCCAAGCAAGGCATGGTCACCTGCGGGCTCAATCGAAAATTCACCTGACTGGGAAGACGCGGTGGGAAGACCGGTCCCTTCCCGAAACCATTTTGTAAAATCAGCCTGAACTGGATAGTCCGTGCGGCGATAGGCGGCTAGTGACTCCTGATAGGCTCCCCACTCGCGAACGCGTTTCTGCCACGCGACAGCGAAAGCTCCCGAGCCCTTGGTGTCTCGCTTTACCATACCCAAGAGTTGCATAGGCGAGGACGGGTGATCTGGATTCTTCCCAAGGATGCTGACGTTTAAGAGACGGCTCGGCAGATCGTCCGCAGATCCCAACCAGGCATTGGCAATCGCATTGCGAATCTTCTGCTTCAACCCGGTGAGTTCGGTCATATTCGCATTCTGTTTGGCCGGCAGATCGATGGCCGACCGACCGGGCCGGGTCGAACCAAGGATGCCAAACAGCGCGTAATAATCTTCTTGGCTGATCGCGTCGAACTTATGATTGTGGCAGCGAGCACACGAAACGGTCAGGCCAAGGAACGCTTTGGAAAACACATTGATCTGATCGTCGGTGAAGCGAACTTTTTCGTCAAGCGCATCGGTGGGTGCAAAACCGTGGAACACCATCCTCCAATGAGCCGTGCCGACCAGCGATTCATTAATCGCAAGCTCCTGATTGAGTCGGGGCTCTGCAAGCAAGTCGCCTGCGACATGTTCCCGGACCAGCTGGTCATAAGGGATATCATCATTAAGCGCGCGAATCAGGTAATCACGATAGAGATGTGCGTTTTCAATCCTCGGATCGCCTTCGGAACCATGGGATTCAGCATACCGAATCCAGTCCATCCAGTGTCGCGCCCAGCGTTCTCCAAAGTGAGGGCTTTTGAGCAGTTCATCGACGAGTTGGTTGATCGCGGCGGTGCGGCCATGCTGCTGTGTGAACCGGTGGAGTTGCTTTTGGGTCGGCGGTAGGCCGGTCAGTGCAAAGGTTAAACGGCGAACCAAGATCTGCGGTTTAGCGGGCTTCGCCGGCTGGAGCCTGGTATTGGCAAGGTGATGTCGAATGAATCGATCGACCGGATGATTGACGGCATTGATTGCTGGCGGAGTGGGATCACCAATCAGTTGGAAGCTCCACCAACTTTTACGCCGCTCCATCACGGCTGACCACTCGGTATCGGCAGCGAGCTCTGAGTCAGTCGGTGGTTCATCTCGCGGATCAGGCGCGCCCATGCGGACCCACTGCTCAAAATCTCGAATGATGGCTGCATCCAGTTTCGGTGCGGCGCTTGGCATCTCCACGTCTTCAACATCGTGACGAATTGCTTGAATGAGCAGGCTTTCATCCGGCTTCCCAGGCGCGATTGCGGGCCCCCGATCACCTCCCTCCAGCAGCCCTTGACGATGGTCGAGAACAAGCCCGCCCTCAGCCCCTCCCTTACTACTGTGACATTCATAGCAGTCCTGCGCAAGAACGGGGCGAATACGCTGTTCGAAGAACTCAACATGCTCCGCTTTGTTTGCCGCGAGCAAGTGCGGGCCCGGGGCTGTCATCAACTGCAAAAGCAGCAATCCAGCAATCAATAGAACCTTTGTCATGCTAAAGATTCCCCGTAAACGCGTGCCGCTGCCTCCATGCACCACCTGCCGACTCGTGGGGACGTATCGGCGACTCTCATCCTGACGGAGAACACTAGCATTCCCAGCTTACTAAGCAACTGAAAAACGAGGTCCGCCAAGCATCCCGTCTGCTGAATCAGTTCCACCTGAGTCATTCTCTCCGCCTTTCACCCGACAGCGTCAATGACAATCATTGCCCTGGCGGCAACTGACGCAGAAAATTCTCGCTGAGTTCCGCGGCAGTCTCGCCCTCGCCATGAAACCACTTTTCATGCGTGTACATCTATTGTATCTCCAACCATAAATAGTACTGAATTATGTCAGGTGGGGGTAAGCGTCAATTACGTCACGAGATGCGCAACGGCCATCGGAAATGGTTACCCTCCCAAAATGGCAGTTATTTTTTTCTCTCCTGCCGATCTTTGCAGTCAGTACGAATCCGGTAGGCGACGGACATACTCGTTTTGTGCTACACATGTGAAATAAACAGTTGGATTAAGTCGATGGTTCTGCTTCGAACTTGACATTCCTTATAGGACAACGATCTGTGAGACACCTGACTAGAAAAAGTAAAGCAGCCGATGCCTAACACATCACCCATTGCGATAGTGCTTGCAGCAGGAAAAGGCACTCGCATGAATAGCGACCTGCCTAAGGTATTACATGAGGCGGCTGATAAAACTCTGCTTACATGGGTTCTTGATGCACTCAGCGACGCTGGCTGTCACGATCAGATTGTTGTCGTTGGGTATGGCAGCGAGAAAGTACGTAGTCATGTGGGAGCAAGGACGGGGGTTCAATTCGCTGTTCAGCAAAAGCAGCTTGGAACTGGTGACGCTGTCCGAGCCGCAGCTCCGCTAATAGAATCAACTCTCACCACAGGTGCCCGTTCTCGGCCTGTTGTCATCGTCTGTGGTGACTCACCTTTATTACGCCCTTCCAGTATCCGACGTTTACTCGATGCTTTTCAATCCACGGGTGCTGCATGTCTTCTCGGAACCGCAATCACGGAAGACCCAACTGGATTGGGCCGCATAGTGCGCAACGCAGACAAACAGTTTGTATGTATTACTGAAGAAAAGGATGCAACTCAAAGCGAGCGGCTCATTCAAGAAGTCAACATGAGCACCTATGTTTTCGCCGCCGATCAGTTGCTCAAGGCCCTAGAGCAAATTAATACTGATAACGCAGCTGGAGAGTACTACCTCACGGATTGCCCAAAAGTACTTCTTGACGCAGGTAAACAAGTCGATGCGGTCGCCTGCCTTGACCCAAGTGAATCACTATCCGTCAACACACCAGAGCAACTCAATGCTGTGGCCGAAGCTCTTCAAGCAATTCATCAATAGGTATCCGTAGCCTGAGAAGTCCGTGACATCTGTCTCACCCGACAGAGAGTAGCAATCCTTGAACATCCTTCTTAATACCGTAAAAGAGTGTTCTAACGATCCCCCTCTCTCTTTTTTAGTTCTGAGATCACCACATGAATGACTTGAAGATTTTTAGTGGGCTGGCAAACCCTTCTTTAACTCAGGACATCTGTCGCTATCTCAACCTCCCCATGGGAAAGATGTCCATCGGCCGATTTCCGGACAGAGAAATCTCTTGCAAAATAGACGAAGATGTTCGAGGGCGAGATATTTTTATTGTCCAGCCAACCTGTCCGCCAGTTGACGAACATCTCATGGAACTGCTGGTGATGATCGACAGTTTCAAGCGAGCCAGTTCGTATCGAATTACGGCAGTGATCCCATATTTTGGCTATGCAAGGCAGGATCGAAAAGACGCGGGTAGAGTTCCCATCACGGCCAAACTCGTCGCCAACTTAATCACCCGCGCAGGGGCAGATCGTGTGCTTGCGATGGATCTTCACGCCGCTCAGATTCAGGGTTTTTTCGATGTTCCAGTGGACCATCTGTACGCTGCACCTGTACTCAACAACCATTTACAATCTATCGATTTGCCGACAGATGATTTGATTGTGGTAAGTCCTGACGTCGGCGGCATCAAGCGGGCCGTTGGGCATGGTCAAAGACTCAATGCTCCTCTGGCAATCGTTGACAAGAGGCGGGTAAGTGCTGACACAACAACAAGTGCGAATATCATTGGTGCCAGTGTCGAAGGGAAAGTTGCCCTCATGTTCGATGACATGATCAGCACAGCCGGCTCTATCTGCTCGGCGGCCGAAGTCCTTCATAATCATGGTGCAAAACAGATTTTTGCAGCAGCAACCCATGGGCTCTTGGTCGGCCCCGCTGTTGAAAGGTTGCAGGCAGCCCCCCTGTCTGGAATCATCGTGACTGACTCAATTCCGCTTGCCCAAGAGAAAACACTGCCAAATATTACAGTTCTCTCTGTCGCCAGTTTGCTCGGGCAGGCGATAAAGCGAATTCATCGAAATGAGTCGGTCAGCATGATGTTTCAATAATTGAGTATTCAGGCCGTAATTCAGCGTGCCCGGTTGCGAAAAAATCGAGAAATGGCACAATATGGAGCCCAATTAAGGAGTTCCTGATGAGCGATCTACTCGAAGTCACCGCCCGTAACGTTACGGGCACAAAAGCCTGCCAAAAACTACGCCAAGAGGGCCATGTCCCTGCGATTTTATACGGACATGGTGAATCATGTGTTGATCTAGTAGTGCGACGTGATGCCGTTGAGGCAATGGTTCGGCACGGCAGTAAAACCGTCGAGTTAACTGGCGCTGTGAAATCACCCGCTCTTGTTCGTGAACTCCAGTGGAATGCATACGGCACTATCCCCCTGCATATTGATTTTTTACGGATTGATCCCTCAGAAAAAATCAATGTGATGGTTCCTGTTGAGTTTCGTGGGGAATGTCCAGGAGCAAAGGCCGGTGGAAAGTTCAAACAGGTCCTCCGAGAACTTGAGGTTGAATGTACGGCTCAGACCATGGCCGAGGTTGCCGTTGCTCATGTTGCTCATCTCGAGGCTGGAAATGTTCTTAAAATAAAACATCTTGAACTTCCTCAAGGGGCCCGTGCAACTTCAGATGGCGAAGCCGTTGTTGCCTCATGCCTCCTATCCGACCAAAAGCTTGAAGACGCCTTAGACATAGGAACCAAAGCAGCAGAGTCAAACGATGAATGACAGCGACTCGTTGTTGCGTGAACAACTGCATCGTAGACGACATACACTCCCAACGGTGATGCTCTGTGAAATTGTTGGTCGGTTTAGGTAATCCCGGACGGAAATATGAAGGCACTCGACACAATGTCGGATTTGACGTATTGGACGTATTGGCAGAACGCGGGGGAAACCCAAGGCGAAGGCAACGCTTCCAGGGAGAGACTTCTCAGACTAGTATTCGCGGGACACCAGCATTACTACTCTGGCCACTTACATGGATGAATTTAAGCGGGGGCAGCGTGCTCGCCGCTCGTGATTTTTATAAACTAGACCTAACTGACATTCTTGTGATCTGTGATGACTTCCAACTGCCGCTCAAAACCATTCGGATGCGACCGAATGGGTCTGCGGGCGGACAGAAGGGCTTAGCGGATACCATCACACGTCTTTCAAGTACAACAATTCCGAGGCTCAGAGTAGGCATCGGACCAGTGCCAAAACAGCAGGATCCACCTTCTTTTGTGCTCGGGAAATTTTCCAAGTATGAACAGGTAGACCTCGACGAAACAATTCAGCGGGCTGCCGATGCTGCTGAATCGTGGGTAACCCTCGGGATAGAAGCCTCAATGAATCGGTACAACTGACAACCACCAATACAACAAAAACTCTTTAAGAACAAAACGGAAGGACCATTTCAAATGACTGTTTACGAAGGGATGTTTATCCTGGATTCGACGAAGTATTCACGCGACCCCGATGCTGTAACAGGGCAACTCAATGACTTAGTAGCTGAGCACGGGGGGACGGTTCTTGTCTCTCAGCTCTGGGACGAAAGAAAGCTCGCGTATCCGATTAATGGTCAGCGGAAGGGTTCTTATTGGCTCATCTATTTCAGCATCGATGGGCCGAACCTTGTTGCTTTCGAACGACAATGTGAATTGAACGAAAATGTGTTGCGAAGACTCATTTTGAAGATCGACTCCCGTTTGGCTGAACCGCTTGTCCAGCATGCACAGGCCGGGAACAGCAGCACCAAACCGGCACAAACAACTGCCAGCAAATGACATCACAGTAAAGGAGTGCCTGCTGAAGGGCTTGACGGAAACTGAACATCTGTTCATTATGAGTGGCCGCCTGCGGCAACATGTCTGATATGTCGTTGCGAGCACTGATCAATTTGCGGACAAAGAAAAAGGGAGATCGCCATGGCGAGTAGCATGAATCGGGTATTTCTCATGGGGAACGTGACCCGTGACCCAGAACTTCGATACATTTCAAACGGTTCGGCAGTCACTGAAATCGGGCTTGCGATCAATGATCGGCGTAAATCCTCATCAGGCGAGTGGGTAGAAGAAACAACATTTGTTGACATTACGCTATGGGGCCGTACTGCTGAGATCGCCGGTGAATACGTAACAAAGGGAGCCCCGCTTTTAATCGAGGGACGTTTGAAACTCGATATGTGGGAAAAAGACGGAAAGAAAAACTCAAAACTCCGTGTTGTTGGTGACCGAATGCATCTTATTGGATCACGCGGAGGCAATCGTTCCGAGGGAAGTCAAGCAGGTGGCCGTAATCAGGGAAATCAAAACAGCAGCAGTCCGAACGAGAAGGATCAGTCGGGAGGGTATGATACGGGCGGTGGTTTCGGTGCCACGAGTACCGCAGGCGGCACCGAAGACGACATTCCTTTTTAACCCTTTCGGGCAACCCACAACTCACTTAACAACTTACATTTTATAAGGATCTACAAATGTCCACCACAACAATTAAAAAACCCAGGCATCAACGGCATAAACGTCTTCCCAAAGGCGAACGAGGAGGAATTGAACTCCTACTTATCCAGAATGTCGAACACCTCGGAAAACAGGGTGAAGTGGTCGAAGTGCGTCCGGGATATGCGAGCAACTACCTACTACCTCAAGGGCTTGCAACAGTCGCTACCGAACACCACAAGAGAATGGTTGAAAAGCACAAGGCAAAACTTGCAACCATTGCTCGTGAAAGACTCGCCGGACTTCGCGGACTACTCGAAGAATTAGTCCGGACAAGTGTCACGATTGAATCAAATGCGAACGACGAAGGTCATCTGTATGGATCAGTCGGAGCACCTGAGATTTCACGATCCCTCAAACAGCAAGACCTTGTTGTTCCTCCAGATCAAATTATTTTGCAGGGCCCGCTCAAAGAAGTTGGGTTGTACACGGTTAAAGTGCGTCTGGCGAGTGAAGTAGAGGGCGAACTGAAGGTCTGGGTCGTACCAGCAAGTAGCGAGGAAAAGTAAGTCGTCACCGATTCAGGCAGAGAATTCGCATTCGAATACATGTTTCAATGAATGGGCTGCGACACCCCTGCCAATAAGCACCCGCAACTGATGTATCCAGAGAAACGGGCCTGACTTAAAAGCAAAAACTGCAGTGTTCTTATCACACTAAAAAGTCTCAAACGGTATAGAGGACTTCTCAATGGGTGATTCTCGTGGAAATGCAACGCAGTCGGTTCAGAGTATGGCCGGACCGAAAAAAACGAGCCGAAATGGCCAGCGATCTAGAAAGCAATCGCATAGCCAAGATGACCATAACGTTTCCCAAATCGGCAGACTTGGTCGACCAGGAAACATCGAAGCTGAAAAGAACGTTCTCGGCAGCATCCTTCTCAAACCTGATGTCTGTGATGACGTTGCGCTGTCTGTACGGTCAGAAGATTTTTCCGACGAAGCGCATCAGACAATTTTCCGTCATCTTCTTGATCTCCATGACGGTGGCAAGCGTATTGATGCGACCATTTTACTGGAGAAATTACGAACGAAGGGCGACCTTGATGCAGTTGGAGGAGCCGCTGCGATTGCAGAACTCATTAGCTCGGTCCCCCATGCCGCCCATGCTTCACACTATGCACATATCATTCGAGACAAGGCAATGCTTCGGTCTCTTATTGATGCGAGCACCGACATTCTTCGAGATGCTTATGACGCATATGATGAGCCAAGAGAACTCCTTTCGCAGGCTGAAGAAAAGATTTTTTCAATACTCGAGCAGCGTAGCTCTGCTGAAGCAAAGCCGATCCAGTCTGTCCTTGAAGACGTGATGGTGCGTATGGATGCTCGCATGAAACACGAGCATGCACTTGGTGGCGTCGAAACTGGCTTCACTGACCTCGACACGCTCTGTGGAGGACTGCACAACTCTGAATTAATTATTTTAGCTGCTCGGCCCAGTATGGGCAAAACTGCGCTCGCTATGAATATTGCTGAGCATATTTCAATAAATAGCCAGCAGCCGGTTTTATTCGTGAGTCTTGAGATGGCAAGTCTCGAACTTGCAGATCGTCTACTCTGCTCAGCTGCTCAGGTAAATGGACATCGACTACGTAATGGAACCATTTCGCAGGAAGACAGACGCCGTCTTGTACAAAAATCCTCAGAGATAAGTTCTGCTCCCCTATACATTGATGACACACCTGGCCGAACCCTGACGGAAATTGCTGCTGTAGCCCGTCGACTCAAACGAAAGCAAGGACTTTCGATAATTGTCATTGATTATTTGCAGCTAATCGAGCCCGACAATCCGAGGGACCCACGTCAAGAACAAGTGGCACGTATCGCAAGACGATTAAAGACGATGTCTCGAGAACTTGATATTCCAATCCTCTGTCTTGCACAATTAAATCGGCAGGCTGAAGTATCACGAGATAACCGACCAAGGTTAAATCACCTACGTGAATCTGGCGCAATTGAGCAAGACGCTGATGTTGTGATGTTTGTTCATCGAGAAGAATATTATCAGACAACAGATGAAGATCGTGAACGAGTGAAGGGTGAAGCAGAAATAATTATTGCCAAGCAACGAAATGGCCCAATTGGTGACATAAAACTCCTATGGCAACACGATTACACACGATTTGTAAATCTTGAGCACCGCCCCTACGATGAGTTTGAACAATTCTCGGACTTCTAGATTGGGTTGACGCAAGCAAGTCGGAAATCTTTGGCTACACCAATGCCAAGACCTTCCTCAGCCACAAGTACCACAAGGCGTTGAGATTGACGACTAACCCTGACCGGCGATGGGCATTTTCTAGCCGCTACACTTAACATCGGCTAATATCGGCTGCCCTGCAGGAAACCTCTCCTTAGGAAAACATTCGGAGAAGACGACATGCCGTCATCACAAAACCACCGCATCTCACGACGACGTGTACTGAAGTCGACCACGGCAACGGCAACCGCGGTACTCATGCAAGGGATAAGCCCGCTGGGAACGGTTCGGCCGGCCGGTGCTGATCAACGCGGCGACCTTGGTATTGGCGTGATCGGCTGCCGCTATCAAGGCTCCGTGATTGCCGGACTTGCCAAAGCCCACGGCCGTCTTCTCGCCATGGCTGATGTTGATGCCTCCGTTCGCGACCTCTCCGCGATTGATCACTCTGTCGAAAAGCAAACGGGGCTTTCACCAGAATCGATCTATGAGGGTGTCGATCGACATGAGGATTACCGACGACTCCTCGATGACCACCGGACTCACGTAATCCTGATTGGTGCCCCTGACCACTGGCATGCCGGCATGCTGATCGATGCGTTGAAGGCTGGAAAAGACGTCTACGTTGAGAAGCCGATCTCGCTGACAGTCGATGAAGGGAAGCAGATTCGCAAGGTAATTGAGACCACCGGTGGGATTGTGCAGGTAGGCAGTTGGCAACGGAGCGACAACCGCTTTCGTACTGCCGTGGAACTGGTACGTGCTGGGCGGATCGGTCGACTCAAACGACTAGAGGTAGCGCTCGGCAGCAACGAGGTGGGCGGTCCGTTTGCCACGTCAGCTATTCCTGATAGTCTCAACTGGGAACGCTGGCTTGGCCAAGCGCCGCTCGTTCCCTACACCAAAGAACGCTGCCACTATACGTTTCGCTGGTGGTTTGACTATGCCGGCGGAAAGATGACCGATCATGGGGCCCATCATCTCGACATCGCCCAGTGGGCAATTGGCACCGATCCAATTGAGGTGATTCCAGAAGCGACCATGCCGCAGGTCAACAACGGCTACAACGTGCCCACCGCATTTCGCGTGCTATTTCGGTATCCCAACGATGTGGAGATGCTCGTCACCGACACCGGCCGCAACGGTATCCTGTTTGAGGGCAGCGAAGGCCGCATCTTCGTCAACCGCGGCTCGCTAACTGGGGTGCCCGTCGACGAGCTGGCTGAGAAACCACTGCCGCGTGACGCGTTCAGACTCTACGACTTCGATAATCTTCACCGGCCAAAGCGAGCTGGTAAGATCGAGGCGATTGTGAATCACATGGGCAACTTCTTCGACTGCGTCGCGGCTCGCAGGCAGCCTATCTCTGATGCCGAGAGTCAGCATCGCTCGGCCACCACCTGTCATCTGGGCAACATTGCCTGTCGTCTTGGTCGACCACTGGCCTGGGACGCCACCGCTGAGCGATTTGAGTCTGATGAAGAGGCAAACGGCCTTCTCAGCAGGCCACAACGCAAGGGATATGAGGTTTCCGCATGAGAACCACGCTTAACCGCCGCACCTGGATGAGTTCTGCCGCAGCAGTCTTGGGAACAGCCGCCTTAGCTGGCGAGGAATCACTGAACAGTCGTTGGCGGCCCAACTATATCCTCTCGTCAGCACTCTACGGAACTGCCACGCTACCCAAAATCTTGCCCGAGGTTGCTAAGACTAATGCCACATCAATTGACTTGTGGCCACAACCACACGGCACACAACGAGGGGAAATTGAAAGCCGCGGTGTCGAGCAGGTACAGCAGCTACTTGAAAAACATGATGTACGACTCGGCGGCATCGCCTGCTACCGCCCCGGGGCTTTCAAACTTGACTCTGAGTTTGCCGTCGCGCGGCAGCTCGGTGATTCGGAGACTGTCCTGGTCACAACGGCTCCAGGCAACGGCACGCTCTCTGGAAAGCCTCTCGACGCTGCAATTCGGGCGTTTCTCAGCAAACTTAGCCCGGCCATAAAACAAGCTGAGGCAGGAGCGGGCGTGATTGCAATTGAAAACCACTCCAATTCGCTACTGAACTCACCCGAGTCGATCCGCCGATTCACCACATTGGTGGAGAGTGACCGCGTAGGAATCGCACTCGCACCACACCATCTTCCTCAAGATGGCAACCTGCTCGCCGACCTGGCAGGTGAGGCAGGCTTGGCACTCAAATTCATCTATGCCCAGCAGTACGGGAAGGGCTCAAAGGAGAAGTTGCCCAAGGCCGATGAACTCTTGCAGCTGCCCGGTCGTGGCTCACTCGACTTCGGCCCCCTGATGCGGCAGCTTGCCGAAATGCAGTTTGCCGGGCCGGTAGAGATCTTCATGCACCCTGTGCCGCGAGGTGTGCCCATTCTGAACTCTATCGCTGAAATCACCACAGCAATCCAAGCAGCTCGGGCATATCTCGATGGGCTGCTGGCGTCGTGAGCCTAAGGAATTGATGCCCTCGAGGGTGTCGAGCTCAGTGATGGCTCCGTCAACCGGCACTTCCCACTCACAAACCTGACATAAAACAGCGTGGTTAAGGCTACCAGAAGGTTTTTACAAAACGAAAAGACCGCAGAAACTAATTGGTGTGGAACACATAGTGTCCGCCGCGGCCACAGGAAATGAAATCGGAACGATAAATCGTGCTCTCCGCACATTTCTCACTCATCGCCAGATGTAGCACTTCGATCACGCTTCAAAGTCAGTCTAAAGAAAGCTGTGTGAAACTGTGTTTCATCAGGTGCACCAGCCAGCTGATCTTGATCTCTTATCCTCGAAGAGCAGCACCAACACGGTCCTGACAGGACCGTACCATCGCTTTGACAAAAGAGTTCGCCTGTTCAGCAGACAGCGTTTCTTTGGAGCTTCTAAGTCGGATGGATACAACCACACTTTTTTTGCCCTCACCAAGACGTTCGGCATCCCTCCAGATTTCACCGAGATGGACACTTTCTAAGGCATCGCATTGCGTTGATTCAATCGCAGCACGAACTGATGCCCATGAAATTCCTTCGTCTACTACAAGATTCATGTCACGATCAATCGATGGAAAACTGCTTAGCGACAAAAGCGTGGATTCATACTTCGTAGTGAACTCAAGTCCATCGAGTCGAAGCTCTATTCCAACTGAACTTTTATCAAAGCCGCACATCTTCATGACACCTTCTGAAAACTCACCGACTACGCCGATCCTGCGACTCTTCTCACCTTTACTATGAAACAGAATCTCAGCAGAACGACCTTCCTGCATGACCGCTGACTCAAACGGGTGGTACGTGACCCCAAACTCGACGCCTGCCTGTGATATTGGCCTCTCTGCAGATGACCACTCATACACTCCCAGCCGTTCGAGAATAGCAGCAGCGAAACCTTTTCCGTAAAAGAAGTCCCCTCCTGTTGCCAGCGCAAGCAACAAAGGCTCTTCTACGGGCACCGTACCTTCTAACGACTCATCTTCACGACGAAGATAACAGTGAGCGATCTCGAACAGATCACCATGAGAAGATCCTGAACTGAGGCTGTTTGATCGTGCCTCTAGTAAACTAGGAAGTAAGGTGCGGCGAAGTCTATCCGCACCTTGCACCAGCGGGGGGCTGCACACCAGTGCTGGAGCATCTCCCCAAGGACTGCTGAATTCCTCAAATCTTTCACCAACAACACTGCGTGTCATTGCTTCACAAAAACCAGCTGCTACACAAGACTCACTGACCACCCGCACCATACGTTCACGCGGTGAACGCTGAACAGGAACAGCCGATATTGGAATATTTTCGGGAACACAATCGTACCCTTCAATGCGAGCAACTTCCTCAACGAGATCAATTTCGCGTGTGCAGTCGCGTCGCCACGTTGGAGCGAGCCAGCGTGTCACATCATCTCCTGACTCCTGTTCAACGAAACCAAGAGACTGAAGTATCTCCCGTTGTCTCTGAAGAGAAACTGAAACACCCAGAACCTGTTCCACCCGATGCGTGCGTAAGTCGATAGTGGACTGACTGGAACTGAGGCTCCCTGCCTGAATCGCTGGAGCGGCAAAAGTACCACCAGCAAGATCGCGAATGAGTTCTACCGCCCTGCAACTTGCCCATTCTACAGCAGCAGGATCAGGGCCACGTTCAAATCGATATGATGATGGACTTCCCAAAACCAACGCACGAGCAGCGGACCGTACTGGCAACGGAGCAAACTGGGCTGACTCAATTAACACATCTGTTGTTTCGAGTGATATTTCAGTCTCAGCACCTCCCATCACTCCTGCAATAGCCAGCGACTGCTTCGAGTCAGAGATGACACACATCTCGGATGTCAGTTTGTATTCTTTGTGGTTGATTGCAACGAAGGATTCTCCCTCGTTAGCCCGCCGAACAATGATTTTTTCACCGTTTAAGCTATTAAGATCGAAGGCGTGCAAAGGCTGGCCACACTCAAGCATGACGTAATTTGTAATATCAACAACATTATTCACACTGGCAACACCAACGGTCTCAAGGCGACGGACGAGCCAGTCGGGGCTCGGGCCAACAGTCACGCCTCGGATAAGGCGTGCAGAATAGAAGGGGCAAATATCTGTTGATTCGATTGCCACCGAAAAAGAATGGGGGGCCTCTGGGCCCGTGATTGACACCGTTGGTATTTTCAAGGGACGCTGGAACAAAACGGAAACTTCTCGTGCGACCCCTATGTGACCAAGACAATCTGGTCGATTACTTGTCACTTCGAGATCAACGGCCGCGTCATCATGAATTATCTTTGTTGATTCATGATTCAGCCCTGAAAGCAGAAGTCGCTCCGTCAATGCATCAACTTCTGGCAAATCAACATAATCGGCAAGCCAATCTAAGGACACAATCATGCCTGCCCCCGATCATGAAACTGTTCAAGAAACCGAATATCATTTCGATAAAAATCCCGGATATCTGCAACACCAAAACGACGAGCTGCAATTCGCTCTACACCTAATCCAAACGCAAATCCACAAACCTCGTCTGGATCATAGCCAACGGATTGAAGAACAGACGGATCGACCATACCTGCTCCACCCATTTCAATCCAGCGGCCATTCCACTCCATATCCACTTCAACACTCGGCTCAGTGAAAGGGAAAAAAGAAGGACGAAACCGAACACGCACGTCACCACCAAGAAAGCTTGAGGCGAAGGAACGAAGCACACTCTTCAGATGAGCCATCGTTGCACCGGGCTCGATAAGAAGACCTTCAACTTGATGGAACATTGGATAGTGTGTTGCGTCAGCTGTATCCGGACGATAGACACGACCGAGTGAAACAATTCGAAGCGGTGGTTTTCTTTGCTCCATCACGCGTATCTGTACGGTACTCGTCTGTGATCGCAAAAGAAGCGGACGATCAGTATTTGCCACCGCAATATAGAAATTATCAAGCGGATCACGAGCAGGATGCTCATTTGGAATTGCTAGTGCCTCAAAGTTATGCCATTGGTCTTCTACTTCAGGCCCATCCACAGCCTCAAACCCCAGGTTGGCCATGATCGAGGACACCCGGCGGATGGTCTGAGTAATTGGGTGCACACGACCAAACCGAATAGGGTTTCCTGGCAGCGTCACATCAATCTGCTCAACAGCCTTCGTGTTCTTTAATGGTGCCTCGACTCGCTGAGAAGCCTGCAGAAATAATGCTTCGACCGATTTTTTCACAGCATTGAACTGCTGACCACCTGCTGGCTTATCTTCACTGCCGAGCTTACCAAGCCCTTTCTGCAGTGCCTTCAGCTGTCCATTTTTAGCCCCAAGGAAAACGATACGCGAAGCCTCGAGTGCTTCCGTGTCAGCTACGTTTGCGAGAGCTTTTTTCACCTCGGAACGCAGTCTCTCAAGGTCCGCTACAAAAGCATCGAGATTGAGATTTGTCACGAGCGGCAAACCGTAGCGAGGAACTTCAAACAGTAGATACGCGGACTATGCGACAACCGCTTCCGATAAACCAAGACCCTCTCGGACCTGGCTCACAACAACATCAAACCCGGTTGGATCAAGAACTGCCATTTCGGCTAATGTTCGGCGGTCGAGCTCACAACCAATCTTTTCCAGACCCGCAATAAATTGGCTGTAACGCAAGCCGCGCTCACGGCACGCTGCATTAATTCTGATAATCCAGAGGCGTCGAAAATCTCGTTTCCGGCGACGACGGTCTCGCTTGGCGAACACTCCTGCTCGAATTATGGACTCTTTTGCAGTACGCAACAGACGTCGACGCCCGCCGACTGATCCCTTCACTCGCTTCAGCAATCGTCGCTTGGCCCGCAACCGTGGGACAGCATTTTTAGTTCGCATGGAAAAACCTTCTTAACTTTCAGAATCTCTTTATTTCGGGGATCGGCATCTCGTAAAAGATTCAACCTGTACGAGACGACCTTACATGAGTGCTAGTAGCTATTTGAAGCAAGTGCCTCAACGATATTTGGTGTGTCAGACTTATCCAAAACACCGGTACCACGTAGATTTCGTTTTCTTTTCGCTGACACGCGAACTTGAAGGTGACTCGTCCCGCTACGACGGTGCTTCACCTTTCCTTTCGCCGTCACTCGAAATCTTTTCTTCGTTCCTTTGTGTGTTTTTTGTTTTGGCATAGCTTCTACTCTCTTATCTTCTGCTTCTTGTTTTTTCTGATTGTACCGTCCACTGAAAAAGCTCATTACTTAACTATCAGCGGAAAACATGAATGCTTACTTCGGGGCTATCGTACAGATAAGCCTGCGTCCAGTCTGTTGGGGTGGTGATTCTACTTTACCAATCTCCTCAAGTTGTTCTATGACATGCCGCATGATTCTCTGACCCTCATCAATGTGAGCCATTTCTCGACCACGAAAAATTACCGAAACAGTCACCTTGTCTTTATGGCCCAGGAAGGTTCGGGCCTTATTAATTTTAAATTCAATATCGTGTTCGCCCGTCTTTGGGCGAAGCCTAATTTCCTTGAGTTTTGTTTGATGAACGTGGGTCTTATGCAGCTTTTTCTTTTGTTGGTACTTAAACTTTCCATAGTCCATAATCCTGCATACAGGCGGACGTTCATTTGGGGCTACTTCAACTAAATCGAGACCCGCAGTCCGTGCTTCGGACAACGCATCATCAGTTGGAATAATTCCCAGTTGAGCTCCGTCTGCAGATATGACACGAACCGGGGAAATCCGAATTTGTTCATTGATGCGTTGCTGTTTCTCGATGGCCAAAAACTCCAAACCCATGACGGCTGCTGCCTGGCGGGCTGGATATTTCCACGCACCTTACACCACGGCACAGCTCCTTTTCTTGTACTTTCAGGAACCACCGATGCAGAGCAGCGACTTCGAGCCTGGCACATATCATTCGGGCCAAGGGTTCCAATCGAAGTTCCCTAGTATTCCAGCATCGATAGGGGGTAGTCAAGCGGTGCCCCTATGATTCGAGGCCTGGGAGGTCTTCCTGCAGGAAATTCTATTCAAGCGTGAGATCGACCCCCTCAATATATTGCCGGTCCGCCGCTGAAAACCGTGCCATATGACGTGATTCGACCACAAACGCAAGGCTGAGCCGTCGACCCTCGACAGTCCTCAGATGGTAGTGAATCCAATGAAACGGCAACTCTTCAGCCTCACCAACAGAAGCAACCCGCATGATTGTTGTTCCGTCGTCGCGACTGTACGTTGACGCGGACACCAAATGTCCAAATTGCTCACCGAGAGTCTTCTCTATGTCATTTTCGAAATCCGAAAGCGTGAGAACTTCTGACTGCAGAGGGAGTGGCGTCAGGGTTACCTGGCCAACCAATGCACCTTGGTCGACGAACCGCATCATGAGATATTCACTGCACTCTTCTATTATCTTCCAGTTGTTTTCGTAGATAACGTCGTATCGATCGTAAGCGTCACAGATCCAGCGAAACCCTGGCTTCCCGGGACCACGTCGAGACCTGCCATATCTAGACATACCACCATTCGAACTGGCGGCGACAACTCGTGGCCGTGGTGCTTCCCGAGAATGACTGGACATTTCTATGACTGCCTCAACATCAATCCCAGGGGCCATATAAGATACATCTCGTGATTCCTTAATCACAACGTGAAGCATCGACACCTTGCCGGCTGAATTGTCTCCCGTGATCCAGTCATAATCACCCTCAACTGTGATCGATGCCGCTGCTCCATTGATTGCCCCTTCAATGCTCCCCTGAATGTGTACTGTAGTACTCTTGGCGGTGCACTCTGTTATTGTCGCCTCCAGTCCACCAGAATGAACCGTATCGATACAGAGTAAATCTGCGATCACAGCCTGATTAAGCCCCCATTGCGTTCCACGAACCTGATTGCTTGGTGGTGCCAATGCACCAAGATAGAAGGGATCAAATGCTACCGTTAGCAAATCGGCTTCCGGCTGCGTAAGAAATCCTTCACGAAACCAAAAGTCGAGGCCCGTACCATGCGTATACACATGAATGTCATTAACACCCCGTGGAAGTTGTGTGTTGATAGAATCCTCACCAATAACAGCGTTTGCGGCAGCGTGCTCGTAGTGCCTGACAACTGTTGGACTTTGTTGTGATGAATCAGGGCTCACCTTGTTTCGATAGATGAGATTCGAATGAGCTTGAACCAGTTGTTCGATAATCTCTAACGAGTCCGATCGAAGATCATTTCCCACTGGAAACTTCAGCTTTCCAGTGACTGCAAGCTCAATCTCGAAGATTGAGGACGTATCGCGGGACACCTCCTGTTCACCTGCCAAAACAAAGACAGAACGACAATCAACAAAACAAGAGAGCCCTACCAAGGCATGAAAAACTATGTGTATCAGTCGAGAAATTGTCGACGAAAGTTGCCCATATGCTGGAGCCTCCAAACACTGATCCATAAAAAACCATGCCCCTGTTACTAACCTGCGAAAAGTCGTTCCTTCTGTAGCCAATCGGCTCCCGGCTGCTGATCTCTACAACGAACCCAAACCAGACTGCAGAATGAGGAAACCTGCTGATTCGAGACAAAAAATAGTACCGTAACCAAGGACCGGGCGAACTCCTCAACAACACCCCAAGACATTCCCGCTGGACAGATTCGAATAAGACAATTGGATGCACCGCAAATACCAAGTGTCCATTTAGAAAAAGTCCTTTATTTTAGCCATTTAACGAAAAACGAATATTTTGACTGCAAACACTCTTTCATGCGAAAGAAACCAGTAAGTCTATTGCTGGTAACGACTTACGCTCGAACCTGAGCACATGCCGAACTGTCATAATCCGCACTTTTCTTGATTTCTTAAATTATTTGCTGTTTCAGCAAACCATCTGTCCCCTTGCGGCGTATAACTAAGGCGTCCGCAAACAAGGTGTGGTAGGGATCAAGGATGATTCCAAAGCGTGGACGCAGGATTTGTTTCATTGCCTGTTTTGGGGATGTGATACTGCTTCGAGTGCTTCGGCGGTAACGTGAATGAGCGTAGGGGTGAATTCACGTGGTTGTCAAAGAAATTCAAAGCATTGAGCATTTCTGCCATGGAGGAGTTTCATGCGTTCCAACATCTTTAAAGACGACACATATTCGTTTATTCGTATTCACGACGACAATACATGCGCTGGCGGGTCCCAGCCCATCCATCCATGCGGCACCATTTCTTCAGATGAGGAAGTTCTGTCGATAGAAGATCTTGCCCGGCAATTCAATGTTTCAACAAAGACTATTTCTCGATGGCGAGATCACGGACTTGTAGCTCAACGCGTTGTCATTAATGGGCGCAAACGTGTTGGTTTTCTTGCCAGTGCTGTTGACCGGTTTGTCCATGAGAACCCGGCAAGAATTCAAAGAGGAAGTCGATTCAGTCAGTTAAGCGATGACGAACACGACAAACTTGTTGGGTGGGCTCGTCGTCTTGCATCGGCAGGTGCCTGCCCTGCTGATGTGCACCGACGCATAGCAAATCGTCTCAATCGAAGCGTCGAAACAATTCGCTACACGATTAAACGATACGACCAAGATCACCCTGAATCAGCAGTCTTCCCAAATGCTGATGGCAAATTACGACCTGAAAGCTGTGCACGTATTTTCCGTCATTACCAGCAGGGAGAATCTGTAGAGTCAATTGCTCGTCGATACCATAGAAGTCGAGCGAGTATCTATCGTATTGTTCTCGCCCAACGAGCCACGGCAATCTCTCAACTACCAATTGACTACATGCCGAATGCCCTCTTTGCCCGGAAGAGTGCTGAGAAGGTTGTCTTCCAGCCCTTTCCAGAAAATGCAGATGCTCCCAAACGAGTCCGACGACCAACAGGGTTGCCCGCATATCTTGCAAGTCTTTACGAAGTCCCATTACTCACACGGGAGCAAGAAGTCTGGTTATTTAGAAAGTTTAATTATCTGAAATACAAGGCAGCACTTCTGCGTGAGCAGTTGCAGCCAGAGCGCCCAAGTGGACGATTGATGGATCAGATTGAGCTTCTCTACCAGGATATCGTTGAACTTAAAAACAAGATTGTTCGATCGAATCTTCGGCTTGTTGTCTCAATCGCAAAACGACGTGTATCGGCTTCGGATAGCTTTTTTGATCTTGTGAGTGATGGCAACATGTCATTAATGCGAGCGGCTGAAAAGTTTGACTATGCACGTGGAAATAAATTTAGCACCTATGCTTCCTGGGCCATTATGAAAAATTATGCTCGTACAATTCCGAATGAACACAAAGTACGGGATCGTTTTCGTGCAGCTGATATCGAGCTACTGCATGCTACAGCTGACGAAAGCACCGATGAGAGCTATCGACGAATGGCTGAGTCAGACAGACTTCATCAAGTAGAAAAATTTCTCGATCGGCTCGACCCAAGAGAACAAACAATCATTGTCCGTCGCTACGGGCTGAATCATGAACATGATCCCCAGACTCTCAAAGATGTTGGGGCGGCTCTCGGAGTCACAAAGGAACGTGTCCGTCAAATTGAAGCGAAAGCTTTGGAGAAGCTAAGAAAGGCCGCCGAAGCAGAGGCGATGCTGCCTGAAATAGGCTAAGTGCTCGGGGAATAAGCTTAAAAATTCTTAGTACCGGAATGAAAACTCAACCCGACGGCGAACCTTGGTTTGCCGTCGGGTTGCTTATTCTGCCGGCACTTCATTCTTGCGTGAACGCAACTCTGCCCCAATTGCACGACTAATCTGCTTCACAGCCTGCCTGATTCGATTTTCATTTTCAATTAATGCCATCCGCAGAAACCCCTCACCGGCAGGACCGAACCCGGCACCCGGGCTCACAGCCACATCAGCCTCTTCTAAAAGTTTTGCAGCGAAGTCCATGCTATTCATTCGGCTTGCAAATGGCTCAGGAATCTTGGCCCATACGAACATACTGGCCTTGGGAACAGTCACTCGCCAACCAATTCGGCCCAAGCCTTCACAGAGCACATCACGGCGTCGCTGATAGACCTGCGATTGATTGGCAACATCTGCTTCCCCATTACGTAGAGCCACAATGGCTGCAATCTGAATCGGACGAAACATTCCGTAATCGTAATAAGTCTTTACAGTTCCCAACGCTTTGATTATGTCAGCATTTCCAGCACAAAAGCCAACTCTCCAGCCAGCCATGCTGTACCCTTTGCTCATTGTAGTGAACTCAACTGCGAGTTCCTTCGCACCCTCGACTGCCAAGATGCTTGGTGTCTCGTATCCATCAAAGACCACATCTGAATATGCTAAGTCAGAGATAATCGGAAAATCATATTGCTTCGCTACTGAAACGATATCTTCATAAAATTCCTTTTCTACAACTGTTGTTGTCGGGTTGTGAGGGAAATTAATAACGAGTACTTTCGGCGGCCCAGCCGCACTTCCACAGCGTGCCGAGATTTCTGACAAGAACTTGTCTGGTTTCGTTGTATCGATGGCAATTGGATTACCTGATGCCAACGCTACGGCATAGACATGGGCTGGATAGGATGGAGCCGGAACGATAACGTCATCACCTGGATCAATCATCGCCAAGCAAAGATGCCCAAACCCCTCCTTGGACCCAAGCGTGCCGAGCACTTCCGTCTCTGGGTCAAGTCGAACACCCCACTTGCGTAGATATCGAGAAGCAACTTCCCTTCGTAAACTCACGACGCCAGTTGCTGGAGCATAACCATGGTTCCGTGTATCACCAGCTGCCTCAGCAAGCTTGTCGATAATAAATTGGGCGGGAGGATCTGAAGGATTCCCCATGCTCATATCGATGACGTCGCACCCGCCACGACGTTTCTCGTACGTCAGTTTATTAATCCGCGCAAAAAGGTACGGCGGAAGTTGCTCGATGCGTGATGCAGCCTGAATGTGCAAATGCTTCTCCTCTACCCTTTTCCTAATTGACATGAATCGACTTTGACTCGTCAGCGGCTCGAAGTCTACCGACAACCGCTGCAGTAGTTTATCGCTGAACACTGCTCTGCGGGAGTCTTGGGCAACGGCCTTACAAAAAATCAGGCTTTTTAAAGCACTGGGGCATTACCGCATTCGCTATTACTTTTGTGGGGGCCAGTAGCCCAAGGCAACCTTACAAAGGCCGAGCTCATTTCACCAAAGGCTCGTCGAACGATGCCGGCGACACCCTACGAGGCGAGTTTTCTCCTGCCCGACTCCCAGCACGGGGCTTCGATAGTTCATTCGTTTCACGCTGAGTGATTGTTGAGGGCGGCATTTTGCTAGCTGCAGGAATGTTTGATTTTGGTGACTGGCTTGTACCTGCAAGAAAATTATCAATAGAGGCCGATTCTCTTAAGTGGGTGAAATAGCGTGCCATTTCAATTCGTTGTTTTTTCTCAAACATGTCTCGATGCAACTCTTCACGAACCTCATCAAACGTCACCTCCACCGGTTTTGTGTACCCTTCACACAGTAGGATCATGAATCGATCAGCTATCTGGATTATGCCAGATAGCTCACCAGCCTTTAACGCAAACGCTTCTCGCTCCAAAGCAGGCTGTCCACTGTGTTTTTGAATGGGTGGTACCTCTCCTCGCAAAGCCTTACTTGTTGGATCGACTGAGTATTGTTCGGCGAGGTTCCCAATAATTTCTGGCGTGGGATTCTTCCTGGCTATTTGCCATACCTCCTGCGCCCGACGTTGATTGTCGAGCACTACTGCTCTGCATCGGACCCGAGGTCCAAAAGTTGCCGTAAATGATTTATCAAGATCATCTTGGGTCACCGGTACAGGACCTACGAGCTTTTTCAAAGCGACAGTGGGCCGCACGATATCCGTGAGATAAAACTCAATAGACTGTTTATTTTCTTTTGATATTTGTTCCAGCCAAGTAGGAACGTCGGGCTTTCCTTCTGGTGTTTGATAGCCCATTGATTCAGCTGCTCGCGCAACCTCACCTTCAACATCTTCTTGACTTACTACCAATTCCTGCCGAGCAAGTGCCTGATTTAGAAGAACTCCCGTGAGTAAGGCTTGTAGAACATCTTCGCCATACCGTTCAACACAAACGGCACGTACTTCACTGATCGTAATTGGACGACCGTTGACCCGTGCTGCTAAATTCGGCGACTGAAGGACTTTCCCTGAATTGTTCAGAGCATTCTCAATAGCTGCTTCCGATTGAAGTTTTCCAAAAATCTTGCCCGAAAGCACACGCGACTGCTTTTCCCGGAAAACCTCAGCAAGACGAGAACGAACGTCAGCAAACTTGACCTCTGAAGCCGGTAGATGCCCTTCACATTTGATAATAATAAATTGGTCGGCAACCTGAACGACCTTAGAGATCTCGCTATCAGAAAGCGCAAAGGCAGCAGATTCAAACTCGGGAGAACCCGAAAAATGTCGGATTGGCTGCACCCAACCACCAACACTTGCACTGCCAATATCGACAGATTTTTCCCTCGCTACAATTCCAAATGAATCGGGGTCTTGAAGAACGTCGGTTCGTGTTTCTTCGGCATCTTTTTGGCTGCCCAGCACAATTATTCGTGCCTTGACTGTAGGGCCGTATTGGTTTTGGAATTGTTTGCTTAACTGCTCATCTGTTGGTTCCAAGCTTCCTTTAGCGAGGCGCCTCAGTGCAATCATCGGCCAAACGATGTCTTCCCGATATTGTTTTTCAGTAACACCACGTTCTCGTTGAATGAGTGCAATCCATTTGTCTCGTGGCACATTAAATCGGCGAGACATCTCATTAATCTCATTATCTACGTCAGCAGTTGTCACCGCCACACCATTACGTTCACATGCTTGCTCAATAATTACTTTGTTAATAAGTGCGCCAACAACAAGTGATCCGTATCTGGCCAGACATGCGTCAGCTAACTCCACATCACTAATATTTGTGCCATTCACAATTGCTGCCGGTTTCGCCGAAGGCAAATCAGTAGATGGCTCTATGGCAGATGCATGAACAAGGCAGCAGAACGATAACAGAATTATGAGAACGATTCGGTGAATCGATTCCTGAGCCACCGACGGTAACGCTAATCGCATGAAACGTTGCATTTTGTTGCCCTCCTAACCGCAGATTCCTTGGTGAGACACTCACCGCTTGTTCAACGAATTGGGAAGGTAGGGTGTCTGGCCTGCCCAGATCAAGCACAATCCCCACGTTTTCATGCGTATTTCGGGCGAAAAATAACACAATTCCATGAGAAAAGTTAATTTTTCACACTTGTTGGACTAACTTGCCGATAATACTGATTAAATCGATTTCGCAAGCAGGAGGACCTTTGATGAGTTCAGCAATCACCCCCATGGGAATTCGGGACGATATTACACAATGCATTGGCCGTACGCCTCTTGTACGACTGCAAAGAGTGACTGAGCACAGCAAGGCCTCTGTCATTGCAAAAATCGAGAATATGAATCCACTCTGGAGTGTAAAAGACCGAATCGCGTGCGCAATGATTGATGCTGCTGAACACGATGGGAAGCTTGATCCAGACACAGTTGTAATTGAACCGACAAGTGGCAACACGGGCATTGGCCTTGCCTATGTGTGTGCAGCTCGTGGCTACAAACTCCGCGTCACCATGCCTGAGAGCATGAGCCTTGAACGTCGTCGGATGCTCAAGGCGCTTGGAGCAGAACTCGTCCTGACGCCCGCTGCGGAAGGCATGCCTGGTGCCGTTCGGCAGGCAGAAGATATTACAAGTTCAAGCAGTCAATTTTTCATGCCTCAACAATTCAAAAATCCAGCCAATCCAGATGTTCATAGAAAAACAACCGCGGAAGAAATTTGGGCTGACACAGACGGTCAGGTTGACATCATCGTGTGTGGGGTCGGTACCGGTGGAACCATTACTGGCTGTGGCGAAGCCCTCAAGGCAAAAAAACCAGAAATCCGTGTTGTTGCTGTTGAACCACTCAATAGCCCGGTTATCACTCAGCAATTGGCCGGTGAGGTGATCAAGCCTGGAAAACATATGATTCAAGGCATTGGTGCTGGCTTCATACCGGACATTCTTAACCTCGACATCATTGACGAGGTCGTAAAAGTTGATGATGAAGATGCCATGGAAACTGCTCGTCAACTTGCCAAACGCGAAGGTTTGATGTGTGGTATCAGCTGTGGTGCCGCCGCATGGGGTGCTCTTGAGGTCGCTAAACGGCCTGAGAATGCTGGGAAAATGGTTGTGGTTGTTCTGCCTGACCTTGGCGAACGTTATCTCTCGACACGCCTTTTCCCGGAGTAAGCGTGTGCGACATCGCATGCGAATAACGGCGTCGTCCCTTGCCTCCTGAATGGTGGCTGGTAGCATCATGAGCCTCAGAATTAGGTTCTGAAACGAGTCACTCGCCCGAGTGGCGGAATTGGCAGACGCGCAAGATTCAGATTCTTGTCCAGGCAACTGGGTGGAGGTTCAAATCCTCTCTCGGGCATTCCCGTTGTTGGTGCGTACCAGTTTCATTTCCTAAAACAACGCGTATCATTCAGTTCAGTACTAATCAGGAATACCTTGCTGTGATACCATTTCGCTGTGAATATTTTATGCTCGTGCAGTGTGATGCGTTGCCTTTGCGAGTGCTTTGATACGCAAATAAACAGGGCCTCTAACTCAATTGGTTAGAGTAGCGGTCTTTTAAACCGTTTGTTCCGGGTTCGAGTCCCGGGGGGCCCACTTTTCATTTCAAGCTAGTTCCATCTGCGCACCCGCTCAACACGGTCGCGGGAGAAAATCCCTTTCTCCGTAATTCTCGAATCATGAGCCCATTCGTGCGTTTGGCTAATCGCTTCGAATCCGGACCAACAATCAGATTCGTGTGAAAGAGCTGCGGAGGTTTCCAGCCAAGTGCTTCATACAAGAGAAGTTGTCTCGCGGTGCTCGTGAGCAGATCTTTTCCACGAACGACTTCTTCTATTTCCATATGATGGTCATCAACAACAACAGCAAGTTCGTATGCAGCAAGATTGTCTCGCCTCCAAATAACAAAATCTCCAAAATCAACACCTGCGATTCGTTTGACGAACCCAACGTTCTGGTCAATGAATTCAATAGCCCGCCCATCGGGAACACGAAATCGCCAAGGAGTACATCCAGGGTTCGCTGGTACTGTCCAATCGTCCGGCCGTAAGTCCACTGGAAACAACGGTTCTGCTCCAACAGGTGCATGCGGGGCCAATGCAGCATCTTCCACATCCCGCCGAGAGTGTGGGCTTGGATAAATTATTTTTTTTGCAGCCAATTGCTGCCAGGCTTCTAGATACAAGCCTGTTCTTTGGCTCTGGAAGTAAGGTCCAGAGTCGCCACCACAATCAGGACCCTCAGCCCAAGCAAGACCCAGCCACTGTAAATCTTCGATGGACGCTGCAATATATTCGTTTGTACACCGGGCATAATCCAGGTCGTCTACCCGAAAAACGAGCTCACCAGAAGCACGCTCGGCGGCAATGCCAAATGTGTACGCGTGGCCAACGTGCAAAAATCCCGTTGGGGTCGGAGCAAGGCGGCCGCGGTGGTTCATACTTCGGATTCTCTCGACATTGTGACCTAATTTCAATAATCAGCGGCTTGTGCAGGGGCGGTCTGTCACGTTTGATCTTTGCGGAGTATATTCCTTCTTGAACGGAGTGCCGGTTTTCCGTTTCTTCGTACAAATACCGGCACATGAACCAAATCGTTATGGCGATGACACGCATAGACGATGAGGAACTCCATAATCCTTCCCTCGCAAAAGGCCCTCTGAGGCAAAACCAACCGCAATGGATCTTTCCAAACTCCGCAACATCGGCATCTCTGCTCACATCGACTCTGGAAAAACAACACTCTCAGAGCGAATCTTATTCTACGCTGGCCGCATTCACCGTATTCAAGAAGTAAAGGGTGACGGCGATGGGGCTACGATGGATCATATGGACCTGGAAAGAGAACGGGGCATTACCATCACCTCGGCTGCAACGAGTGTTGAATGGGATGATCATCCTATCAATCTGATTGACACTCCAGGCCACGTGGACTTTACCGTCGAAGTTGAAAGAAGCCTAAGAGTTCTTGATGGCGCTGTTCTCGTCCTATGTTCTGTTGGTGGTGTTCAGAGTCAGTCAATGACTGTTGACCGACAGATGAAACGCTACAAGGTTCCGCGATTAGCGTTCATCAATAAGATGGACCGAACGGGGGCTAATTTCAACCGAGTGGTGCAACAACTTCGTGACAAACTCGAAGTGGATGCTATCCCCATGCAAATTCCAATCGGAAAAGAAGACAAGCTTGAAGGTGTTGTTGATCTCGTGGCAATGAAAGCAATCTATTTCGATGGAGAAAACGGTGAGAATGTTCGAACAGAAGATATTCCGGCTGACCTGAAAGAGAAGGCAAAAGAACAAAGGCACGCAATGCTGGAAAGCCTTACGATGTACTCTGACAGCCTGATGGAAAAACTTCTGTCAGAAGAGCCCGTCAGCGATGATGAAATTCACGCTGTTGTGAAAACTGCGGTTCAAAGCCAGAGTATTACTCCAGTTTTCTGCGGGTCGGCTTATAAAAACAAAGGCGTCCAGCCTCTTCTCGACGCGGTCAACAGGTACCTTCCAAGCCCATTGGATCGCACTGTCTATGCAAAGAAATGGGATAATCCTGATGAGATGTTTGAACTCTCTGCGGATGATTCAAAGCCTGCAGTTGCCATGGCATTCAAAATTGTTGACGACGCATACGGGCAACTCACTTTCATGAGGATCTATCAAGGGACTCTCGCAAAAGGTGAAGGTTACTACAACCAGCGGACTCAGCAGAAACAACGATTTAGTCGTATTGTGCGAATGCATTCCGACAAACGAGAAGAAATAGATACTGCTGGTGCCGGGGATATTGTTGCGGTCATGGGTGTTGATACGGCAAGTGGTGACACGTACGCAGCTGAAAACAAATACTGCTCCCTCGAAAGCATGTTCGTTCCCGAAGCTGTAATCAAAATGGCTATTAGTCCTACGAAACGAGATGGACTTGATCGACTGAGTAAAGCCCTGCAGCGATTCACCCGCGAAGACCCTACCTTCAAGGTCGCTACTGATGATGAGACTGGGGAGACTCTTATCGCCGGAATGGGTGAATTACACCTGGACATTTATGTTGAACGGATTCGTCGAGAATACAAGGTAGACGTTGAAGTTGGTGCCCCAAAGGTAAGCTACAGGGAAGCTCCAACTCGCCCGACAGAATATGACTACAAACATAAGAAACAAACTGGTGGCTCTGGACAGTACGCCCATATTGTGGGTGATCTTGCACCTATGCCCGAAGAATCTGAGGAAAACTTTGAATTTGAAAACAAGGTTGTCGGTGGTCGAATTCCCCGTGAATATATTCCTTCCGTAGAGAAGGGTTTCCGTATGTCAATGGAAAAAGGCCCCATTGCAGGTTTTCCAATCGTCGGCGTGAAGGCAACACTTGCAGACGGTTCGTATCATGACGTCGACTCTTCCGACATGGCATTTCAACTGTGTGCACGTACCGGTTTCCGAGAAGCGTTCCTAAAGACAAAGCCTGTTTTGCTCGAACCTATTATGAAACTCGAGGTTGAGGTTCCTTCTGACTTTCAGGGTGCAGTGACTGGCGAACTGAATAAACGCAGAGGCCTGATTGTGTCTACGGAAACTGTTGGTAACTCATCTACAATCATTGCTGAAGTTCCTCTCGCCGAGACTTTCGGTTACTCTACTGACCTTCGTAGCGCGACTCAGGGACAGGGCGTCTTCTCTATGGAGTTCTTTAAATATCGGCCAATGCCTGCAAATGTGCAGAAAGAGGTTGTTGAAGAGAGAAGACAAGCTGAACTGGCTGCAGCAAAGTAAGAGAACTAGATGGCAGCCAGCCGAACCGCTAGGGCGTCCCACAAATGAATTCGCGATTCAAGAGCAAGTCGGGAAGCCTCTGATGCTTCGGCCCATTTGATTGGATCGTTGCCGCACATCGTTGCTACAATCCTTCGGCAGACTGGGCCGTGGTGTTCATCATCATGTTCAATGTGCCGCTCAAGGTAAAACCGGAACTGGCCCCAGATTTCAGGGCTGTACGTAGCCAGTCTTACAACAAACTGCCTGAACATATCCGGAATGACGTCTTCCCGCCCATATGTGAAGGCCGCAACAATTCGATGCGAACTGCCTGAATTGATGATTGAAAAAGATCGATTGACGAATTCTCGTGACTCTTCAGGAATCGATGGGTCAAGGAGAGCCTCTGATAGGTCTACTCCCGCCTTAATCTGTTCAATCACTCTGACCATTGGGCCCGTGTCAGCCCCTGCGACTTCCATACTTCGTAGGTACAGTTCAAAATGGGAAGCAAAGCTACCATTTGGTAGTTCGTCCGATTCTTCATCAAGAACTATTTCATTTATCAGCCGGCGTGCCTCTGCATCTGGGGTTGGAGTCCATGGGACACTAACGCAAGATAACTGCTGCTGCACTGCCTTCAATAAACTTTGAAAGTCCCACACCGCCCAAATATGAGCTTCCATGAATGCTTTCATTCTTTCGGGACTGTCAACAAGTTTATAGATAGGATGTCGGACGAGCCTCTCTCGGGAATCACCAAGTTCAATGCGGTAGTCTGTCATATCGTGGCGTGCCGTTAATTTTTCTTTGGCGTCCGTGGTACTAGATTTTTCACAAATCGCTGTTTGCATTGAAATTGAAACTGATCCATTCATTCCAGATGACTGCTTTCTATCTAGATTCGCCGGTCTTGTACCCATTCTTACTGTAGCGTGTATTCGAAAACCGACGAGTCTCGGCGATTAGCGTCTACCGTGACGGCTTACAGAGGAAGAAATGTTGTTTTACAACTTGTCTCAAGGCTCCCATCGAGTGTGGCACCACCTACTGAAGCCGTGGCTTCACCACTCTCACCAGCTGGCATTCTATAGACAAGCTCAAATGTAGATCGTCCGCCTACCGCGAGACTTTCAATTCCGTCGAATGTAATTTCACTTCCATCAATACGAACACGCGATGGCATTGGATTTCCAACGAGACGGGCATGGTCGGGTAATCGAATAACCAACTTGAGCGAACCAGTTGGCAAATCACCACGATTCAATATCGTACACACGAGCGTGGTTCCACTTCCAACCCGAACAGGATCGTCAAGATCTGCCAAACTTAAGCGAATACCAGCTTCCTCTGGGGACCGGGCACGGGGTTCATTGGATTTGATAACAACACATTTCTCATCAGCAACCATAGCTCCTCCTGGCAAATCACTTAAAACCGTTCGTACACAAGCACGAGTGCTTGAAGATGGGCCAATACCACCGGTTCCAGCAATGCCACGAACATTTATTTGCCGACTTATTGTTTCGTTGACTGCAACTGGGGGAATCGACCAGTTCGCCTTGTTCTGATCCAGCGTATAGCCATCTGAAGCTTCTAGAGGCGTCAGAAATGGATCCCACACGACTTCAAGTGATGTCTCTCCTGAAGCAGCGGTTCCTACATTCTTGATTGTTACAACAAACTCTCCCACGCCTCCTCCGCTTAATTCGGATGGTCCAGCAAGTGCCACTTCAAAGGCTGGACTCACGGGTGGTGATGTTGAAAGTGACGCGACATTCGGCATGGTCCCACTTGGCGTCGCTGTTGTTTCGCCATCTCCAGAAGGAGCCGCAATCGGTACTGGGGCCGGTTCCTTTTGAGTCTTGCCACCTTGACCGGCAGGTAAGCCAGAACCGACAACTTGTCCGGCTTCTACTTTTGGCCCAGCCTGCTCCAAAACATTCCCTGCCTGTGGTGGTGTTGAGCTTGATTGTGCACCCCCAAGACGCGGCAAAACAGGAGGACCTGGTGACTGAGAAACTGAACCAGGCTGGCTATTGTTTGCTTCAGAACGAAAAGATCCAAGCCCCTGTGGCATTGGCGGTTTTGTCGAAGGCGATTGGTTTCCCCCTACTCCTGCCTGAGCTGCTGCTGGTGAATCACGGGGCACAGCTTCGACACATGCAGTTCCACTTCCCACGGCCTTGTTTGTCTGATCGATTATCTCGACTCGATGGCATTGTCTTCCGAGCTCGACCACTTGGAATTCCAACGTCAGCCTGCGAGAGGTGCCGGCTGCAAGCACGATTGTTCCGGCCTGCTCAATGGGACTCGATGAAACGGCATGACTCAGCCCCTTGTCGAAATAATCGATGACACGAAGCTCTGATAACTGCGTGCCAGAGCGGTTCACAAGCTCGACCTCGAATGAGACTTTCTCACCAACCGCAGCTTTCTCCGGTCCAGTGAGAAGAACACCCACAGGGTCGTCACCGTACACCGTTCCTGTGTAAAGCGAAAATACACATGCGAATAAAATGAATTTCTGCCGAGTCAAAGACATGCTTGCCTCTCTCTTGTTTTAATGGACAGACTCTGAGCTCGGGAATTCACTCTCCCAATAACCAAAGGTTACTTTCCATCACTTGGATTCGCAAAACTGAAATATCAGGTACGTCAAAAATGCCAGAACTGCTGCCCTTTGTTCATGATACAGAGTACCTGCAATTCAACTTTTCGAGCAGGAAACAACAGGACAAGACTCGCGGCCCTGGGAGTCGCAAGCATATCGAGATGGAATACCATTATGATGTAGACTCAAGGAAATAACTTCGCTGGAAACCTGTACTAATGAGCGATTCACTTCACTCTTCATCCTCCTCTATTGAGTCCCGGCTCTCTACTGATGGACCTATTGTTCTTCCTGCACTCCTACTATGTGACTTTGGGCATCTTGATGATGAAGTTAAACGGCTTGAAGCAGCGGGTGCAAAAGCAATGCATCTGGATGTTATGGATGGCCTCTTTGTTCCTCAGCTCACGTACGGCCTGGTGGTTGTTGAGGCCGTTCGACGTGCAGCCAGTGTACCTATTGAAGTGCACATGATGGTTGAGCGACCAGATGATACAGCAATTCAATACGCAAAAGCTGGTGCTGATATTGTTACGGTTCATATAGAAGGGCTCGCCAAAACTGAAGAGACATTAGCCGCTATTGAAGCTGCTGGCTCTCAGGCCCACCTCGCCATCAGCCCAGGCACACCAGTGTCGCACATAGAGCCATTCCTCAATAGCTGCTCTGGTGTACTTGTGATGAGCGTTGAGCCAGGGTTCGGTGGACAGGCTTTCCAACCATCAGCGATTGATAAAATAAAGAAGCTTCGAGAAATTCGTGCTTCCACAGGCCACGATTTTTGCATTTGTGTAGATGGTGGTATTTCGACCAAAACCGTTGTATCCGTAGCTCACGCTGGAGTTGATCTCATCGTGGCTGGTAGCGCCATTCTCAGGCAGGCCGATTATGCAAAAGCGTTACGAGAACTTGAGACTTTGGCACGAAAATCCAAGTGATGTCCGAAACCTGACAATCGTAGTAGCCATGTAATCACCACGATTGGTAGTCTAATACAGAGAAGGTGCCCTCACCCAATCCTCAAGAAGAGAATACGATTGGGCCAAATAACCTAACCCGGAAGACAGGAATGAAGCAGAAGCAGTCTACGCGAACGGACCACAATCCGGAGTTAGAGTCTTGCCAAAATCAGCAAGACGCTTCTCGGCATCCATCCATGACAGAAGGGCCACGAATGCCGGGGCCTCGTCCTAAAAGAGGTGTCCCTGAAGGATTATGGCTGAAATGCAATGGATGTCGCTCAACAATATATCGAAAAGAAGCGGAACAGATGCTCAACGTCTGTCCCCAGTGCGGCTTCCATTGGTATGTTTCGGCAAAGCAAAGAATTGAACAGCTTTTCGACCCAGGAACATTTGAAGAGTGGGACGGGGGACTGCTGCCGACTGACCCACTGACTTTTAGTGATAAAAAACCGTATGCGAAACGAATCGTATCTGAACAAAAACGGACTGGTTTATCTGACGCTGCTCTGACTGGAACAGGGATGATTCGCGCACGGCGTGTGGCCTGCGGTGTTACTGATTCCTCCTTTATCATGGGCAGCATGGGGAGTGTTGTCGGCGAAAGACTGACGAGGCTTGTTGAACGCGCAACTACTGAATCTCTCCCTCTCATAATAATAAGTGCTTCTGGTGGAGGGGCTCGAATGCACGAAGGAATACTGTCTCTTATGCAGATGGCAAAAGTGTCGGCTGCACTGGCTCGTTATTCGGAGTCTGGTGGGCTGTTCATCTCGGTACTTACGAATCCAACAATGGGTGGAGTAGCTGCCAGTTTTGCCTCTCTTGGGGATCTTGTATTCGCCGAGCCAAGAGCACTCATTGGGTTTGCTGGACCAAGGACAATTAAAGCGACTATACGAGTCGAACTTCCTGCAGGATTTCAAACAAGTGAATTCTTGCTGGAGCATGGCTTCATTGATCGAATTATCAGTCGCCAGAATCTTAAAAGTGAAATTGCCCGAGCTATTGATTACTGTGGCGGTTGAATTGACTCATTCGTTTGGTCCTGATGCATCGATCTTTGCGGCGAGAATACAATCGTTTTCAGACAATCCGTCGAGGCGTGTGTAGAGAGCTCAATTTGTACATGGCGATATCGCACAAGACGAAGATCGGAGTGATGCTGCTCTTTCTCTCCAGTTCGGTTACCGTATCAATGAAACTGAAGGCAGAACAAGAATCTTGAAACACCCAATGACGGTAACGTTTGCGACCGTCTTTCGCTCATTGCCAATCAGGAAGTTCTTTTACTTGCTCTGTAATTTGAGGCACCGTGTACCTGGGAATACCTCCTGCCCAAGGCACACATTGTTTTGTGCGTAACGCTTTAGTATGCGGAATATTCATAGCAGGATCTCCATGTTGGCAAGCAAACTGCCACTCTTTCCCTCTAATGATTCCTCAAGAGGCCCATTTGTTATCGGCTGGCCACCAACACACAAAAGAAATACATACTACAGCCGTCTTTACTGCCTTTAATACCGACTTTCAAAACCCGCGAAGGCTCCATGAATGATTGATTCGGAGCCAGTTCCAATTCCCCCAAGACTTGCTGCTGAAGCGGGCAATATCGACGGCCACTGTCCGTCAGCTTGAGCTATGTTCCCTACTCCGACTACTCGATAACCCAGCCAGAGACTCCACCGTTCGGTTACATCCCACGCCAGCGACGTATCGACTGAGCCCAACCAGGAAAAGACATCGACTGCAGAGCGTACGTCAGCCGTTGTTGTGCCGCTTTCAATTGCCCTATTGCTGCTTGCATTCCCTGCAAGTAAAAACTTGGGAACGATAACAAACCTCATTTTGGGTGCAATTTCCCAGTCGAATCTCCCTCCGAACTGTCCACCAAACAAATTGTTATTTGTTGCTGTCTGAAGTTCGAGGCTAGATGGTACATCAAGAATCAATTGATCCTCGAGTTGAAAAAATCGGAAACCCGCTAACCACATCCAATTGATACGTTGATTACCCTGATGAAACTCTGGACGAGTTTGTGGTGAATAAAGCCAATTAATTTCAATATTATTTATTGTGTCAGACCGTGATAACACTCCATTGGTTGCTCCCGTCTGTTGCTGAGCAGATGACCCCATATTGTAAACACCCCAATAGATAAACTCGATGGCATGCTCTTGACGATCTCCAAACCATCGACCAAGTCTCAAGTCCAACCCACCGGGCCAACTGGCCGAAGCTGACCGTGTTGAAACTACGAGTGGAGGCCCTCCGGGCCCTGTCGAATTCACGCCATCAGGAAGCGATCGGGTCATAACTAAGCCACTTGCACTGGCAAACCAACGTGGCCAGCATTGCTTACTAGGCAACCCAATACAGGACGAATTGCCTCCGTATCTCTCGCACCAATCATCCTCATAGAAATCACAGCTTTCACCATCGATATCAACAAGGAGTGTTGGGGCTGTCAATTCTCCTGAGACCAATAGAGGCATCTCAATTAATTGCCCTGAATCATCCAGTACATACTCATCCGCTTGTAGGTAATCTGATTGGCAAACAAGACTCAATAGCACGAATGCAAGCAATGCTCGATAGACGGTGCGCAAAGCTAAGGATTGGGCAACTCCCCGAGGCGACATGCCATACGTCTGTTTTGTGTTATACAATTGGATTAACCTAAAAACACTTGTGACCATGCACGAGCAGTATTGCAACTAAGACAGGGATTGTGCCGTAAACTTATTTGTAGAGCCTTTAAAAATACTCAGTAAAATGCAACCGCGGTTTCATCAGATAACCTCTCAATCCGCTACCTAAAACAACCACCTTCCCTGAATTGCCGAGATACTTCCATGGGAGTCTTCTCCGAAAAAACAAACCCACGTCTGACGCGGATTGGAGCACTTCAGTGGCTTGAAAAAAGATCGAATTTTGAGCACCGACCGGCTAACCAAGACCATAGAACAGCATTTACGCTCACCCGTATGCGAGCTTTACTGAGAGCGATCGGCAACCCTCAGCATCAGTTTCCTTCTGCGCATCTCGCTGGCACAAAGGGCAAGGGATCAACGGCGGCTATGTTGGCAGCAATTATGCAGGCTGCTGGGTACCGAGTGGGCTGCTATCTCTCACCTCATGTCAACAGGATTGAAGAGCGAATTTCTGTAGCAGGCAAACAGATTTCCTCACCAGACTTACTCACAGCATTCCGCACAGTGATTCCTGCTGTCGAAAAACTTGACCGAATAGCATCTCGTAAGAAACTGCCTGGCCCAACTTGGTTCGAAGTCCTTACGGCTGTCGCATTTACTCATTTTAAGCAGACACAGGTTGATCTTGCTGTGATTGAGACCGGCCTTGGCGGACGACTTGATGCAACAAACCTGTGCAACCCTGTCGTATCTTTAATTACCAACATCAGCCTCGATCATACCGAAGTCTTGGGAAATACGATCCGTGCCATTGCTACTGAAAAAGCAGGCATAATACGGCGAGGCATCCCTGTGGTATCGACGGCACTTCACCCGGATGCATCTCGGGTGATAGTCGATAAGGCGCGAGCACAACGAACAAAGCTCCTTCTCCTCAATCGCGACTTCACAGTCAACCAAATCAAGAACACAAAACCAAGTAGTTCCCGTCAAACTGCTTTATATTCTTTTGAGCTTCAGACCCCACTCGGATCCCAAGGCACAGTCTACAAAACTGCAATGGCGGGTATTCATCAAGCAGAAAATGCTGCATCAGCAGTTATGGCCACAAAAATACTTTCCGAAAAAGGCTTTCAGATCGACAAGCAGGCGATCACCACCGGCCTCCGAAAAACTCGTCTTCCTGCTCGCATAGAGTGGGTGTCCGATACTCCTCCCATCATTCTTGACGCGGCACATAACGTTGCTTCAATGGAATCCTTAGTGCAAACATTGTCTGACCAAAGCAACTTACCCAAGAAAAGAGTCCTCGTTTTTGCCGCGAGTGCTGACAAAAAACTTGGTGCAATGCTCCGAGCTAGCAGAGCCTACTTTACTGATATTGTTCTCACACGATATGCAACAAATCCTCGAGCTGCCACGATAATGAGACTGCGCAAAGCAGCTGAGGAAGGTGGGTGGCGAGATCCTCACGTAGCGGCCTCGCCTACAGAGGCAGTATCGGTTGGCAAACGGCTTTCGGGAAGAAAAGGCCTGCTATGCATAGCGGGCAGTTTTTTCCTTGCTGCTGAAGTTCGCACCGCTTTGACTGCACTCATCGATTCATGAGATTCGGGATCATCATTACACAATCAACGTTGCTTTTGAGTGTCGAAAAGCGTGAGTGCTCGGCCTAGAACAGGATCCACATGTCTTGGCAATAGTCCGCCTGGGTCGAATGACGTATTGGGCTGGCCAGACCGAACCCGATCCCGATCCTGCCTCCAAGTAATCCAGTCTTCGAGTTGCTTTCGTGTAGGTGAAAACGCAAAGTTTGAATCAGGCCGAACACCCCAGGCATCGGACTCACTACTGGTACTCGAACGATTAAGAGAAGTACCACTGGGTCGCTGATATTCGTTCGTTGTAAGCCGTATAGCTCCAGGCCCACTTGAAAGTGTGGTTATTGTTTGTACAGATGCGTTACCAAACGAGCGGCTGCCAACAATCGTTGCTCGCTTGTGGTCTTGAAGACAGGCTGCGACTATTTCAGCCACACTCGCGGTAAATTCATCAACCAGAACAGCGATCGGCACACCTTTGAGCACCTGGCCAGAAGTTGCTGTCCACCTTTGCTGGAGCCGTTTCCGCTTAGACCGGCCCTTCAACCTGTCATTTGTCACTGCAGCAATCAATCCGTCCTCCAGAAAAAGATCACACAACGCAATACCGCCCTCTAACATGCCACCAGAATTACCACGCAGGTCAATGACAAGTCCTTTTGGATTTTGCTTGAATACAAGCTCTTCAATCAGCTTGGCAACCTCAACATCTGTCCGTTTGCTAAAGTGACTAATTCTCAGATATGCAATGTTCGGATCGCCTTCCAGCCACCAATCCCACTGCCCATTAGGCAAACGGCGATCTCCTCGCACGCTTTCAATTGTAATATTTTGGCGACTGATGGTAATGTCTTGAATCGCCGAGCGATCATTCGGGCTGACTCCTTGTTTTTTAATACAAAGATCTACCTTAGTGCCTACTTCACCACGAAACTGAGAAACTATTTCGGAAAGATTACTTCCACTTGTCTCAACATCTTCAACGCTGACTATACGATCCCCAGATCGAATACCAGCCTGCCAAGCAGGCCCTCCATACACGGGAGCAACAACAATAATGTCTCCTGAAGACGGTTCGGCATCAAGTTCTACACCAATACCTGCAAACTCTTTCTTAAAGTCTCTCTCATAGTTTTTTAACTTTGATGGCTCAATGAATTCCGAACGATCATCGAGTTCACGAAAGACACCCTCCATTGCCGCTTGAAAGAGTTGCTCTTGATCAAGTGTTTGGAAATATCCCTTATCAATACGTTGGATGACTTCAGCAAAACGCTTTCCCTGACCAGTTCGATCCTGAGCAGCGCAGGCAAGGAAGCACCCCGGTACAACAATCGCAACAATAAGAAGATTTCTTCGGTGCATTACTGTATTTCACCAGCAAAAGGGTCATCATGACAACCGCTCTATTGAAAATGAGATGGTACACGGTGAAATACCGGCACGGCTCACTCCGAGCACATTAAAAAAGCCTGTCTGCTCCGAAACAAAATGTGAGTCAAAAAGGGTAATTTACAGCCATTAGGGATGGATCGATGCCTGGTCCGCACAGCATAAGAATGAGTAATTCTCGAAAACCATGAAAATTCTGTGCGGAATGAGTCATTCGGCAGAAGCGATCTGGAACAGATTTCCTCCCTTGTTTAGTGTCTGCGGAGTTGTCCGAATCCCTCAGCGTTAGGAGCCATGTTCGATGGCACGTCGATCAAAATCAAAGCATCGCAGAGAACAGCAAAATGATCCTCTCGAGGCCCTGCGTCCACTCATTGTGCTGGGGTTGTTAGGCATGATCCTTTATGGCGCTTATTCAATCATTCAAAAAGGGCCCAAAGAAACAAACCAAGAATGGCAACCTCCGGGAGCAACGCACGCCGCGACTTCGGATGCACCGCCATTCAAACCATCAGTAACTACACCGCCAATATCCACACCACCGTCAGTTGAAATACAGAGTCCTCCCGGTGCGCTCACGAGTCTTCCTCCCAATCAAATACCGGCTCCTTCAGCACCCCTCGGTGGGCAAGCGTTGGTCACAGATCAATCTGTGGCTCCCGGTATCGAACAGATGCCACCAACGTACATTGATGCGGTTCCTGCCGTTCCCCCTCAGTCCCAATCACCTAATGACACGGCTGGTCTAGTTACAGAAAATATGCTGGAACAAAAAGAATCCGCTGCTTTTACTGCTGCGTGGACGGATGCCCATAATAAACTTGAAGCCGGTCGATATGCCGAAGCACTTGCTGTTCTTTCGGTGTGGTATGACAATCCTTCCCTTAGCGTCGAAGAGAACCACCAACTTGAAAGACTTCTCGGACAACTCGCTGGAACTGTTATCTATTCAACGCAAGACATGCTGCTGCCACCGCATACGGTAGCTGGTGGAGAGACGCTTGAAACTATTGCCAAGCCACTCAATATCCCTTGGAAATTACTTTCAAAAATAAACGGTGTTGCATCAGACGACCTTACTACTGGCCAACGTATCAAAGTTCTACGAGGTCCATTCGATGGTGTTGTAAGTGTTTCAAGACGTAGAATAAGTCTTCAAGTGGGTGGTCGGTATGCAGGAACCTTTCCTGCCGCTATTGGCAACGGCTTCGTAAGCCGCACAGGATCCTCAGTAAAGCTGCTTGAAATTCAGGATGGGACGAAGACTCAAACCACCCAGACAGTTCCGGTGGGCTATCGTCCCGCAGGTCGAGCCGCCATTATTCTTGATAACGGCTTACGTATTCAACCCGCTGATGACCCGAGCTTTGTCATGAAAACACCAGAAGACAATGTACTTCTCGTATCATCTGCTGACTTCAATGATTTAGCTGGCATTCTTGGACAAGGATCACAATTACTCGTTCGGGAATAGTGATCTTTTCGGAGTCTTGGCCAAAATTTTGTGAAGGTATTACCTTTGACGGTCCGAAGAAAGATTCGGGTTGTTTGGGAATTGCGGGGAACAGCCGCCGTATTTAATTACGCCTTGTATAAATAGGCAGTGGAGGCAGAAAGGTGTATCTTCAAAAGAGACCAGGCCGAAAGCTTACTATCGCTCTATGCCTACTTTTCTCATCCATCATTAGTTTTGCCAGTAATGGGTGCACCATGTGCCCATCACCTTTCGATTATTCAGGAACAGTACCGGGCTCTGCGAATCAAAATGATTTCCGGATACGGTCAAATGGAATCCTACCGATTTGGAGACGACCAAAGCCGTGGCCTCCTGTTGTATCCTTGGAGGCGGAAGAGCCTCGCTTAGCGACAGGTGAGTCCGTCGATGATACCGCAGCAGTGTCTCGCGTAATAGTGGCATCGCACGACGAAGAGCTACCAACCGTCTCAGAAAACAATTCTGTACTTATTAATCACTCACCTCAGACAGAACCTGCTGAGAAGGCCAAACAGGCTGAGACGGATAACTCTATTTCTTCTGAAAGAGCTGACACAGCCTCTTTTGAAGAGTCATAGAGAAAAGCATTCGCCACTTGCATTTTAGATCAGCATACACGTCAACCAGAACCTAAAGCAGGTTTCCATTCGTCTTGTAAAACTGCATTTTTTGGCACGACAATCACGCCATCTCGAATCGTAAACTGCTTGCTCTCGGGAAGTTCAGTCAGTCCGCAATCATTGATGACTTTGGCACGACTTCCAATTCGCACGTTTTTATCGATGATTGCCTTCTCAATAATAGTTCCGTCACCAATACCCAAAGGCGGAACATTTTTGGACAAGTCAACTTCCAAATGTTCTGGTGTTTCGTAGTAGTCATTTCCTAAAACAACTGAGTTACGGATAACTACGTCTTTGCCAATCTGGCACCGCAAGCCTATGACACTGTTCTCAATTACGGTGCCCGCACCAATAGTGCAGCCATCTGAAATGAGGCTCCCTTGCACACGAGCGCCGTCCACTCGTGAAGGCGGCAAAAATCGAGCTCGTGAATAGATAGGAGCATGTGGTGCAGCCAATTCAAATGGTGGTTTTGATGACGCGAGATCGATGTTGCATTGATAGTACGAGCGGATCGTTCCGATATCTTCCCAGTACCCATCGAAAGGGTGAAGTTGAACGTGCTTTGCTCGAATCGCGGCCGGAAAAACCTCCTTACCGAAGTCTTGGTAATCGGTTTTGAGCAATAAATCCAACAAACAGTCGCGGTCAAATAGATATATTCCCATGCTTGCCATGAGACTACGGCCCGCTGCTTGAATGCCTGCCTGTTCGATCCATGCCGGATCAGTCCGAACCAAATCGAGTTCGGCCGTAGTTTTAGGTTTTTCTAGAAACCCTTCCACTCGCCCTGTTGAATCAAATCGCATAATTCCAAATGATGATGAAAGGTCATCAGCGACGGGAATTCCAGCAATTGTCACATCCGCGTTATTTGCCTCATGAGTTGCTAAAAGATCGGCATAATTCATTCGATACAATTGGTCGCCAGAAAGCACCAATACTTGTTTAATATCAGAATCCTGAAGCAACTTGATGTGCTGCCGAACAGCGTCCGCCGTTCCTTGGTACCACGCCATCGCTTCATTGGTTTGCTGGGCGGCCAATATTTCGACATACCCACCACTGAAGGCATCGAATCTGTATGTACGGCGAATATGCCTGTGCAGACTCACTGAATTAAACTGGGTCATCACATAGATTCGTTGCACCCCACTATTAATGCAGTTCGATAGTGGCACATCGATGATGCGATACTTACCAGCAAGTGGAACCGCTGGCTTTGAGCGATCTCGTGTCAAAGGGTAAAGCCGCGTCCCACGCCCTCCACCAAGCACCAAAGCCAATACATTACTCACACTCATCCAATGATTCTCCGCGTTGAGGGTGCCTCAACAAAATTACAGAGTGGACATGTGGCACCACAAATCCCCTCTTGTACATGCTACGTTGCTCCGGCCTCAGGACCAAGTAAACCTCATTGAAAACTGACAAACAGTCTCATGGAACAGGTCATTCCGTACCAATTTTTCCGAACACCACACCTGTATGATTTATCTTCTTGATAAACTCATGTCATTCAGGTCATTTCTTGATAACGAAGTTCACCATCCGACCTGGTACAGCAACTACCTTCACGATCGTTTTTCCGGCGAGTAGGGCTGCAATTTTTGGCTCTGCTGCTGCGGCAGCCTCTAATCCGACGGCATCTGTACCTGTAGGCACAGTGATACGTGCACGAAGCTTGCCCTGAACCTGTACTGGGATTTCTAAGGTGGCGTCCTGAAGCCAACATGCCTCTACAGGAGGCCAGGCAGCCAGCGAGACCGGGCTTGTATTTCCCAATACGGTCCAGAGTTCTTCTGCGAGATGAGGTGCAAAAGGTGAAAGTACAGAAACAAAAAGAGAGAGCATCTCCCGTGGTCGCTCTTGAAGTGGTGTGGCAAAATTTACAAATTCCATCATCTTTGCTATCGCGGTATTGAATGAGAGTGATTCAATATCCGACGTGACTTTGTCAAGCATTCGATGCGTTGCTCGCATCTGTTCTTCCGTAGGCTCTTTTTCTGTTACTTGTGGCGCAAGCTGAATGTCTTCAGCCCCCTCGTCCACCACCAGCCGCCAGCACCGATCGAGAAAGCTTCGAACTCCTCCGACACCAGATGTACTCCATGGCTTCGTTGCCTCAAGAGGTCCCATAAACATCTCGTATAGTCGCAGTGCATCAGCACCAAACTCACAGACAATTTTGTCTGGATTAACCACATTCCCACGACTCTTCGACATCTTATAGGCTCGGCTCTCTACTCGCACGTGCGGTGCATCCCGAAGCACAAAGTGCTCGCCTTGCTTTTCTACATTTTCAGCAGAGACCTTCATCGGGGTGTCTGAACCGCTCTGCTGACCCGCTGATACCCAACCACCTGAACTTCCTCGATATCCAGTAAACTCCACCTCACCAAGAATCATTCCTTGATTCACCAGTCGAGCAAAGGGTTCAACTGCAGAGACGTACCCACGGTCATAAAGTACTTTATGCCAGAAGCGGCTGTAGAGCAGATGAAGCACAGCATGCTCAGCTCCACCTACATACAAATCAACAGGCATCCAGGCCTTCTCAATCTCTGGATCAATGAACTGCTCATGATTCTTCGGATCAAGAAACCTTAGGTAATACCAGCACGAGCCGGCCCATTGAGGCATTGTATTTGTCTCTCGACGGTATCTTTTACCGTCTCGTTCAACGTACAGCCAAGCATCATTGGCTCGAGATAGTGGGGGATTGGGTGTCTTTCCTGGCCGAAAGTCATCGAGCTCCGGAAGCGGCACCGGCAACTCGTGTGAATCAAGTGGCCGAACAACACCTGTTGGCTGACCTGACTCATCAAGCTCGTGCAAAATAGGAAATGGCTCACCCCAAAACCGCTGACGGCTAAAGAGCCAATCACGCAATTTGTAGTTTGTGGCAGGCCTTCCAAGACCTCCATTGAGTAAATCTGCAGCCACTTTTTCAATGAAAGCTTCGCTGGCCATACCTGTATACAGTCCCGAATCGACTGATCTTCCGTACCCAGTAAATAGTTCGTCGCCTTCAGCATCGCCATCTAGTGGCTCAACAACTGAAACGATCTTCAACTTAAATATCTGAGCAAATTCAAAATCCCTGCTGTCGTGGGCCGGCACTGACATAATTGCGCCTGTGCCGTACGAAGCGAGTACATAATCAGCCACCCAGATCGGTACAGATTCACCGGTCAATGGGTGAATGCAATATGAGCCGGTGAAAACGCCAGTTTTTTCTTGAGCTAAGTCAGTTCGATCGAGATCACTCTTACAACATGCAGCCTCACAATACTTATGAACTACATCTGCTTCAGCAGGAATCGTTATTTGATTTCGAAGTGGATGCTCTGGCGCAATTACCATGCAACTTACTCCGAACAAGGTATCCGGTCTTGTTGTGTAAATCCGAAGACAATCCGTCGGTGCTTTCAACGGGTATCCGTTATCTTTACGACAACTCTTCCAGGCAAGAAAAGCATCATTTAAATCTTTGTCTGATAAGCCCTGTGGTGGAAGAAAAAAATCTACTTCTGCACCCGTACTACGGCCAATCCAGTCTCTCTGAAGTTTTTTAATGCTCTCTGGCCAATCAAGGCCGTCTAACTCTGCTCCAAGCCGATCAGCATATGCTGTGATCCGCAACATCCATTGTCGCAGTGGCAATCGAACAACTGGATGGCCACCACGCTCACTGAGTCCACCTATAACTTCTTCGTTAGCAAGTACAGTCCCAAGTTCCGGACACCAGTTAACCGGCGCTTCCGACTGGTACGCAAGACGGTGATCATCGCGGTAGGCATTGACTGCTCCCTCACCTGATTCCTGAACATCCTTAGGAACCGGAAGTTCTGAGATTGGTCGGCCCTTTTGTCGAACCGCATCAAACCATGTGTCGTACAGAAGTAGAAAAATCCATTGTGTCCAACGAACAAACTCGGGGTCTGTCGTGGAAGTCTCACGCTCCCAGTCATAACTGAACCCAAGCATTTGCAACTGCCGCTTGAACGTAGCAATATTTCGCTCCGTACTCTCTCGTGGCGGGGTGCCCGTACGTATCGCATGTTCTTCAGCCGGCAACCCAAAGGCATCAAAACCCATTGGATGAATAACGCTTGATCCCCGCATTCGCTCAAAACGGCTAACAATATCTGTCGCGGTGTAACCCTCCGGATGACCAACGTGCAATCCGTCACCGCTTGGATACGGAAACATATCGAGAATATATGCCTTTTTGCCGGCCGGAAGGCGGGGTGAGCGAAATGTTTTCTGCTCAGCCCACCAGATTTGCCATTTCGGCTCTATGACAGACGGGTCGTATTTTGGCATTAGTCAGTCAACGCTATCGGGTTTAGGGATGTATGATGATGGAACGCTACAATTTGATGAGTCTAATAGACCGAAAAGTTCCGACAACGCTTCGGCAAGAGCCACGGGTACGGCGACAAAACCTACAATCTTCCAGAATTTGTACACTCAATGGGGGCTAGACTTTTGAACCAAGAGACATCTGCTGATGAAACTGGGAAACAGTTCCATATTCCTACGGGTGAAAGTCCTACAATGCTTCACCATCAGCTTCTCAAAAGCCTGCGCGACGCTGGCCAGCGGCTCAAAATGGCAGACTCGCTTGGCACACGACTCAACGGCCGCCAACTTCTTACCCGAATTCTAGCCGCGAGACTTGTTCTTGAAAAAACTCTTGATCCTTCCGAGAAGCGGGTCGGTATTCTACTCCCTCCGACAGCCGGCGCTGCCATCGTAAACGCTGCACTTGCGCTTATGGGCCGCGTTGCTGTGAATCTAAACTACACATCTTCCCAATCAATACTTGAAACGTGTATTGAACGGGCTGGAATCCAACACGTGATATCCAGTCCAACATTCTTATCTCGGATCGACCTAGATGTCGGGGATTTCCTTCTTGATGCTGCTGATCTACGGAAAAGACTTACGACCCTACAGAAGATTCAGGCCTGGTCAGAAGCAACCCTTATGCCGCTCTCAATGCTTGAGCGTCACCTCGGCCTAAAAAACATTCAGCCTGATGATGTCCTGACCATTATCTTCACTTCGGGATCGACAGGCGACCCAAAAGGCGTTGTTCTCAGCATTGAAAATGTTGGGAGCAATGTTCGTGCGATTTCTGATTTACTTCACCTTTCGCCAGCTGACACCGCACTTGGTGTACTACCTTTCTTTCACTCATACGGCTACACAACAGCCCTATGGGTACCACTCACGCTTGAGCCCGCGGTTGTCTATCACACAAGCCCTCTTGACGCGAAGGTTGTCGGCAGACTTGCACGGGACTATCACGCAACCGTTTTAATGGCGACACCTACTTTTCTAAGAACTTATATTCGTGGTACTGAATCGGACGACCTTTCGACGCTTGAAGTTGTTTTCGGTGCTGCAGAAAAACTGACAACTGATGTCACTGATGCTTTCGAAGAGAAATTTGGAGTCCGGCCCCGTGAAGCGTATGGTGCAACGGAACTTTCTCCCTTGGTATCAGTAAACGTCCCTCCATCTCGCCATGTTCCTGGCAGAGCGATCGACGCCCGTGAAGGAACGGTCGGAAAACCAATCCCTGGCTGTACGGCGAAGATTACTGACAGAGAGGGGCTTCATGAACTACCTGTCGGTGAAGAGGGACTTTTGTGGATCTGTGGACCTAATGTCATGCAGGGCTACCTTGATCGTGACGACCTTACCGAGCAGGTCATTTGTGAAGGTTGGTATCGCACCGGTGACATTGCAAAACTGGACACTGATGGATTCATCACAATAACTGGTAGACAAAGCCGATTTTCAAAGATCGGTGGTGAAATGGTCCCTCATATGTTGATTGAAGAAGCTGTAAATACAATTTTAGGAGCAACCGACGGTGAACTTCTGGCCGTGGTCACTGCAGTGCCGCATGCAACAAAAGGTGAGCGCCTTGTTGTCTTAACTACAAAAACTTCGGAGGCAACGCAGAATATCCGTCGTGAACTTGCACAGTCAGGACTTCCGAATCTCTGGATTCCATCATCGAACAGCTTTGCCAAAATAGAAGAAGTACCTGTTCTTGGTTCAGGAAAACTTGACCTGCGGAAAATAAATGACATTGCAAAAGGATATTTTTGTGCAAACTCAGACACCGAATAGTGAAAGCTGCCACAACCTTCCTCAGCACATGCGATTCAGAGTAATTCTTGGAAGAGCTGATGATCTCAAAGCTGATGTACTCTTTCAGATGAGTGTGCCGAATTCGGCAGAGACAGAGGCTCCTCTAGCACTTGAAGGGTTTTTAACTGGCCCAACATCAACACGTGCAAGCACACTACCTGTTCGCCAAAATATCCAGATCCACTCGCAACAGGCTGTTGATGAGGGCACTGAAATTCTTGGACATTCCATTCTCACAGAACCTGCATTCTGGACACCAAATGTGCCAATGCTCTACTTCGTGAAATGTAGGATTACTTCGTCTGGTAAAGAAGTAGCCCTACTCAGCCAGACTACTGGACTTCGTCGTCTCGGTATTCGCAACCATTCTCTTTGGCTTGATAGTCATCGATTTGTGCTACGCGGCGTAACGTGCGGAAACAGGGATACCACATCAGCAGAACAACATTCTGCTTCCCCGGAAAATCACAGGACTGCAAAAGTTCTTGATTTGCCTGCAGAGATTTCATGTAAAGCCGATTCGCTGGAACTCAAGCTGGACGAAAAATTGAAAACTGCTGATGAAATCGGGCGACCAATGATTATTCGCTTACACCCTAAAAGTCAGCCCTCCACCATTTCATCTGTAATCTGCAGACTCACAAGCCATCCTTCAGTGTTTCTAACAGTTATTCCAAAAACCCTACTGCCAGAGGCACCAAAACTTTCCACTTATAAAGGCACGATGCTTTTTGGGGCAGAAATGTCTGCTGAAATTCCGCCTCCAGAATTGCCGAATGGTATTGACCTTGCCATTGTTCGGCTCTCTCAAACAGTACCCGATTCCTCATGGAAAACTCCCCCGCCTTATCCCGTTATCGCATGGCAGACAGGAGTGCCCTCACAGCGGCAGGAATGCGATCGTCTTCAGGCTTTGCTCGCCAGCTGGAGAACGGCTCCAAAAAGCCCACCCTCATCCTGGGATTGGGCTGGATATCTTGTTGGCGACGAAACGATTCACCAACAGGCTTAAAAAGTGCATCAAATGCAAAAGGAAAATCACTTTGATGAATTGCGTTTTATTCGTCAAATTCGATACCAAAAACTTGGAGCCGAGGGGCAGCAAAAGCTTTCACAGGCACACGTCGGAATTGTTGGATGTGGAGCACTCGGAAGTGCAACAGCAGTAGCGCTTACGAGAGCTGGCATCGGCAATCTCACAATTATTGATAGAGACGTACCGGAGTGGAGCAATCTACCGAGACAACTTCTTTACACCGAGAAAGACGTTCACGATGGATTACCAAAGGCAATTATTGCAGAAAGAAGACTTAAGGAAATTGACAGCAACTTGCACGTGAGACCCTTCGTGGCTGATCTAACTGCTCATAATATTTTTGATCTACTTTCTGCAGTTGATATTATTGTTGACGGCACAGATAACTTCGAGACTCGGTTCCTTATGAACGACTTTGCCTGCCACGAGGATATTCCTTGGATCTACGGTGGTGTCATTGGTGCAGAGGGGAGAGCTATGACTGTTATTCCCGGTAAAACAGCCTGCTTACGATGCCTCATGCCTGACCTTCCAACTCCTGGCAGCCTGCCAACATGTGACACAGCGGGAGTGCTTGGAGCAGCAGTCATGGTCGTTGCCGGAATCCAAACAGCAGAAACGATCAAGGTCATCACCAATTCTGCCCAAGATACCAAAAGTAAATTATTCGTATTCGATCTTTGGGATCCTACATGGAAGACAATTGATCTTCGATCACTTTCAGAAGTTGGTTGCTCAAGTTGCCAAGGGGATGACCATAGCTGGCTCGACGCGTCTCGGTACCAGACTGCCATTCTCTGCGGACAAGATGCCGTACAATTTCACCATCCGGGGAAAACACCAGATCTCTGCAATATTGCAAAAAATCTCAGCTGCTTCGGAAACGTGATAGAAAACGAATGGTTAGTACGGACTGAAGTGGAACCGGGAATCGTCATATCTGTTTTTGCTGATGGTCGACTGATTGTTACTGGGACACGCGATCCCTCTCGGGCCCGTGCCATCGTTTCAAAATGTGTTGGAATGTAACCCATGCTTTAGGCCAAAGTTGCTGCAGTCATTATTTTCTTTTCGTTGGCCTCAGCTCGTGAGAATTCAGCAGTGACTCTTCCTTCAGCCATAACAATGATGCGATCTGAAAGCGTCAGTAATTCTGGTAATTCACTTGAAGTTAATACGACTGCCAACCCATTCTGGCACAGTGTCTCAATGAGTTCGTACAACTCAGCTTTTGCGCCGACATCTATGCCACGGGTTGGGTCATCTAGCAAGAGCACACGAGGCTTTGTAAGTAACCAACGGCTAATGATACATTTCTGCTGATTTCCCCCCGAGAGTTCAGATATGTTCGCCGTTAATGAGGGTGTCTTGATTCCAATTTTATGAATCGGCTCGGCAACAATGCCCTCTTCTCTTCGCTTGCTCAGAAGCCCATTCCGAACTGCATGAAACAAGCTACAGATGCTTATATTTTCTGTCACATTGAGATTTGTAAAAATCCCAAGCCGCTTCCGGTCCTCTGGCACCATTACCAAACCAGCCTTACAAGCATCTGACGGGTGAGAAAAACTGACTGCCTCTCCTCCGAGCAGAATTTTCCCCTGCCACTGACTAGAGGATGCTCCAAAAATAGTTTCCAGGACTTCGGTACGACCGGCCCCCATGAGGCCCGCTATACCAAGAACCTCACCCGCGTGAACACGAAATGACACATTGTGCAATTGCACGCTTTGACTTGAGTCTTGTGAGGCTACACACAAATCTTTAACTTCAAGTAGGCACTTTCCGACCGTTTGCTGACTACGAAAACGGTGCTCTGAAATCTCACGACCAACCATCCAACCTGTCACCTCAGAGGCTGTCGTTTCTGTTTTATTAACAGTACAAACATGACGACCATCTCGCAGAATCGTAATCCGATCAGCCAATCGAAACACTTCATCCATTTTGTGTGAGATATAAAGGATTGTGCAGCCCTGCAGACGTAATGTGGCAATAGTTCGTTCGAGTCGCTCCGTTTCCGCATCTGTGAGTGCACTTGTTGGTTCATCCATGACGATAATTGATGCCTGCAATGAAAGGGCTTTCGCAATTTCAACAAGCTGCTGATCGCCAACTCGTAATCCGCTTGTCATTTCTTCTGGTGAAATTGATGCCTTAAGCAAATCTAATAGCTCTCCTGTTTTTCTCCTTGCAATAGCATCATTTAATAAGCCAAACCGCGTTCTTGGCTCCCGTCCGAGAAAAACATTAGCGGCAACCGTCAACTCTTCTACCAGTTCTAATTCCTGATGAATGATTGCAACACCGGCATTTTCAGCATCACGAGTGCTGTGAAATTGCACGCTTTGGCCAGCTATCTCAAGTTCCCCAGCATCTGGCTGATAGACTCCTGACAAAATTTTCATTAACGTGCTTTTACCAGCTCCGTTTTCACCACAAATAGCGTGAACCTCACCCCGCCGCACCTGCAGAGTCACGCCATCAAGTGCGATAACTCCGGGAAATTGTTTCCTAATACCCCTCATCGCTATAGCAAATTCTGCCAGTTTGTTCATGGTGAAACGCTAGCCCGTATTCTTTTTCCATGACTTCGACTCTCCCAGATCCGTAAGGCTACTAACGCAATGAAAGCAGTAAAACCAGTCGCCAAACCGCTGGCTGCACCAGTCGTCATGGATGCAAGACTTCCCGCAAGCAAGGCGAGAACAGGGATCGTACAGAGGCCCAAAGATCCAGGTAGAAAACGACGATCATGCCGCAGGCCGTTTACACCTTGAGCAAATGTGACCGCCAGAACAACAACTACGCCAACAATTAATCCCTCATAGACATCGGCACCTGTCTTGATAATTTTTGAAACTGCATCGATCACTACCCGCAGAAAAAAGGCTCCAAGAACAGTTCCCTGAACTGTACCCACACCGCCAGAGAGCGAACAACCACCAACAACAGCAGCAGCAATAGCATTAAGTTCATGCCCCCTTCCCTGATTGACTGGAGCAGCAACAGATTCATTTGCAATGTAGAAAAGCCCTGCCAGGGCAGCTGTCATTGCACCGAAACAATACGCAAACCATTTCACATTTTCAGTATGTATACCCGCAAGGCGGGCGGCTTGCTCGTTACCTCCGAGGGCCTTGAGATGACGACCAAGTACCGTTCGCGAAAGCATGAGCCATGTGAAAAATGCCAAGATAAGAAACGTACCCACTGAAAACCAGACATTCTCTCGTACTACCTTGAACACCGGGTCAGCAACATTAATGAGCGCACTTTTAGTTGGCGTGAGAACCGCTGTACTACTCTCGCAGACTGCCCTCGCAAAACTCCGAAGACCTACAAGTGTCGCAAGTGTCGCAATAAATGGAGGAAGACGAACAACCGTAATCAGCCACGTATGCAATGTTCCAACAAAAAAACCTGTCAACAGACTCGCCAGAACTGCAATGAGTACCACCGCTGAACCGACTGGCTTAAATGCCATCATTTCAGTAGGAGCCAGCGTTAGCATAGTCACAGAACAAACAGTCCCGGACAATGCAATCATGGAACCACTCGAGAGATCAATCCCACCGGCAATGATGACAACCGCGGCACCCAGTGAAAAAATTCCAAGCATTGCGCTATTACGAGCTATATCTCGCAGGCTTTCCATGGGCCTGAAAAAATAAGTGTGATTTGTATCAACAATTGCTGTAAAGACAATTGCAATCGCAATCGCCACGAGTAATGACCACTCATTATTTGATGGCCACCATTTCCTCACTGCATGAAGCGGAAATGAGCTCCATAATTTCATCAGAGCAACCTTTCAGAGATCTTTCATCTGTGGGTAGCCGCAGAATCAGGAACTCGACAAGCCGTATTTCTTCAACCATTCCCGAAAGACCGATAGGGACAAGACCTCAAGAGTTCCCGCTGAAACTGCAGACTCTAAATCCTTTTTTGAAATAGGTGCATCTTCATCATTCTCCCAGGCGTCAGGAATAATCAGACGCAAGCCAGTCGTGAATTTATCTCCTCCAGGCTGATCATAATCGGGAAACATGTTCGTGAGGACAGCATCCTGCCCTTCTTGCATTGCGAGCAACAAGCGAACTGTTTGAACACCCATTTCAAAAGGATTTTGCACAATCATACAGTCGATGTTGCCGTTCGCCATATGTTCAATGGCTTGAGCGGCTGCATCAAAGGTAAAGATTGAAACCTCGTCACGAACCCCGCGTTCGGCTACGACTTCAGCGATCGCTGGTGCATTGTAAGCCCATATTCCAACCAAAGCTTTCACATCCGGATGATTCACAAGAGCCGTGCGTACATTATCTCTGGCCCGTGAATGGTCAAATGAATCAGCCATTCGGTCAACTTCACTGTAGCTTTCTCCAATTGCTTCACGACAGCCATTCATTCTGGCCCTGGCGTTATCGTTATCTGTGAATCCTGTGAACTGGATAAAACCACCCTCAGTAATGCCACGAGACTCCAAAACTTTTTTTCCAGCCGTTCCCAACAGACGCCCTGCGATCGAATTATCCGTTCCTATATAGTAAGGCCTTCCATCTGAAAAAAGCTTCTGATTGATATCTCCATCGACGGTGATTACTGATACACCTTTTTCCGTCAACCTCTTCATCTCTTCAACAATAGCAACGTTTTCTGCCTGAATGACAGAAATAGCAACTCCTGCTACATCTGCTTGCGTAACGAGTTGCCTAAGACGATCAATCTGTCCTTGAGCAGTTGCATTATTTTTTTCCATCACAACTTCAAGTCCTTTATCAGCAAGAGCGAACTTTTCTGCCCCAGCTTGCAACCCGGCATTTAATACATCGAAATACGGATCGTCGCCATTCGTAATAAAGATAAAACGCCGGGGAGCGTCTACCATTTTTTTTATCTTAGCTGTTGAGGTCACATTCGACTTGTTACAGCCAGTAACACCACCGATAAGGAAAAGAAAAACAAGGCAACAGGGACGCATGAATCGTGAGAAAACAAATGGCATGGCTTCTAAATCTCTTTGCTTGGCGTTAGTTACGATGGCGGTCCATTTGAGAACGGGTGTCATGAAACGTTATCACAACCTACTGCTTCCCACCCTCCCTGATCTACTCCCTACGCTAATAGTGTAAGCCACTTTTCCGAAGATGCACTATCGGCTGATCTGCAGAACTTATTTCTGCAGTAAGGACCTCAGCCACGACAATAGCGTGGTCTCCACAGCTTTGCTCAGGCCCGGCTGACAAAAAAACAGGCCTCGCCTTGCACTCCATCCACCCCACCGAATCCTGAAGTATACCAGCCCCACAGGGAGATCTCCGAATGTTGATACCAGAGAACGGTTCACCTTCTATTGTTGGCGGTTTACCAAATTTACCAAGAAGACTTCGCTGATTTTCAGAAAGTATATTTACAACAAACCGAAAATTTCCCTCGCCAATCGATGAGAGAAACCGTCGACCCGTTCCTACAGCAATAGATATCGCTGGCGGGTTGAATCCTGCTTGCATGAGCCAACTCGTCAGCATGGTTTTATCCACTGCCTCTTCTTGCCACGTGACGACAAAAAGACCACCTGGAATTCGCCCAAGAATCGAACCAATAGCCTCAGTAGAGCCTTTCAAAGAATCACTGTCTGACACGTAGCAGCTCCTTCCGCATAAATCTTATTTCACCTCTTACAAACAATCGATTGTGAAAATACTAGCAGGAAATACCACAACTTTTAAAACTTGGGTAATTTTGGGGAACGAGAGGAACACTCTGCTAGTCACGTTGCATGTTCTCGCACCTCCTCTGCGGAAACCAGGAAAATGACACAGACAAGGGAATCAGCCCACCCAAGCGCGTTTAGGAAAACTCACTAGACGATCAAAAACTCTATAAAACCGACCGTGGTTCCAGACGAAAAAGACTCTAGAGTGAGGTTTTCACACGAGTGTGTGAAAATAATAAAACCTTTTTGACGCGACAAACAGTACGTTCAAATCTTGCCATCACACCATCATATGTCACCAGAAAAGGCACCCACCATTCGCTCCAGTACTTCGGCAGTTGTGCGAACTGCTCTCACGCACTTCTCATTGATTGGCACATTTACAGCGATGCTCGTGTTGTCCTGGCATGCCAATAGTGTACTTGCCAAACCACATGGCCAGGATTCAAAGCAATGGCATAGGGCTTCCTCTGAAAACAAAAGCAGCGTACAGAAACAGGAGCTACAGTTCCTGCAGTTAGGTACGGTAATGTCAGAGCCTGAAAATATCAACGGTTTCTACGACAATGTCTATGAACAGGAACTCATGCCCACAACACCGGCAGACGGGCAACCCATTCACGTTCTACCTCCAGTTGAACCGCATGGACCGGTTTTTTTAGACATGCCGTACAACGGGATATCGGGTTGTGATAGCTGTGCGATCCCAGGAAATAACTTCAATGATTGCTTTGATAATCTATGGGCGCCACGTCCCTGGTGTTGGCAGTTACTTCCAAATAACTTGATCTACACGAGTTACCTTGCAGGGCCCAAAGAACCGCGCCTTGCAACGGTTTGGTACGACGACACTGGTCCGTCACCTATTCCTGGTCGTGGTGGAGACCAAAACGGATGGCTGTGGGACTCAACCCTCGGTGGAAGAGTTTCCGTTGTCCGATACGGATCTAATACAGAATTGCACCCTCAGGGTTTCGAGATGCAGTTAGAGGGAGCGGCCTTCGTAAGGCTGGACCCCGGAGATGATCGTGACCTTCGGTCAGCTGATTACCGTTTTGGCATTCCATTGGTCTACGGCATTGGTCGTTGGCAGACGAAACTTGCGTACTATCACAACAGTGCACATATCGGTGATGAGTTCCTCATTAAATATGGGAATTTTGATCGAGTGAACTACGTTCGTGATGTCATTGTCTTTGGCAATTCGTACTACATGTATGACTGGCTACGGCTTTATGGTGAAGTCGGCTGGTCCTTCTTCAATGCTGGCGGCTCGAAACCGTGGGAGTTTCAATTTGGTACCGAATTAATTCAGGCTAGACCAACGGGAATTCGGGGAGCACCATTCTTTGCCGTGAATGGAATGACTCGCCAAGAGCTCAACTGGGGAGGGAACGTCTGTGCTCAAGTTGGATGGGCATGGCGGGGCTATCAAAGTGAAAAACTATTTCGGATTGGATTTGAATATCTTTATGGCTCCGACCCACAGTATGAATTTACAAAAACCGATCCAACGACTGGAAAGATTACCGCATTAAATCAAAATCGTGCTGGCATTGGCATGTGGTATGACTATTAACCATGATTCGCCGTGACCAAGCTAAGTCAGTAGGTACGGTGAAATTGCTGGGGTAAACTTGGTCTATGCCACTTCTCGCTATCGAGACAACCTGTGATGAAACAGCTGCCGCAATCATCTCACCAGAGAGACAAATCCTTTCTAGCGTTGTAGCAAGCCAAGATGAACTGCATGCTCGCTGGCGAGGTGTTGTGCCGGAGATTGCTTCACGAGCACATGTTGAAAGAATTATTCCGATCATTGATCAGGCAACCAATGAGGCCGGCATTCAACAATCCCAAATCAAAGCCGTTGCAGTGGCTATTCGTCCAGGACTGATCGGCTCCCTTCTTATTGGTCTTTCAGCTGCGAAAGCGATAGCTTCGTCGCTGCACGTACCACTCATTGGATATGATCATCTTGCTGCACACCTCTACGCATGCCGATTAGCATTCGGCGAAGAACTGAAATACCCTGCGATCGGACTCGTAGCCAGTGGAGGCCATACCTCGCTCTTTCAATTGCATAGTCCGATTGCTCTCCAGGCTCTCGGAGGTACTATCGATGATGCTGTTGGCGAAGCTTTTGATAAAGTCGCAAGTCTGCTTGGACTCGGATATCCTGGCGGACCACAAATTGAAAAACTGGCGCAAACTGGAAATCCGCGTTCTCACCGATTCCCGCGGCCACTTGCGAATGACTCCTCTCGCCTTGATTTTAGTTTCAGTGGTCTCAAAACGGCCGTTCGCTATCAAATTTGTCCCCCAGGCGATCAGCACGCACGCACTTTAACCGACGAGGAACTCGCTGATCTTGCGGCTTCTTTTCAGCAAGCAGCTGTCGAATCTGTCGTAGCTAAAGTGGGTTTGGCTATCCAGAAGACCGGCTGCCGTGTTGTTGCTGTTGGAGGTGGAGTAACAGCAAACAAAGCACTGCGGAGTGCCCTTGAAGAACTAGGGAAACGACATCGTGCGACGATTCTTATTCCTCCGACAAACCTTTGCACCGATAACGCTGCGATGGGTGCAATTGCGTGGGAGCATATTGATCGCAATGACATTGCTGATCTTGAGCTAGACGTCCGTCCAAATATTTATCGGAAAAAGAAACAGTGAGTTAGACACCATGACGGGTCTCATCAATAACGTGCACCTCACCGCTGACTACGTCATACATCATTCCGACAACACCAAGCCGCTGCTCTTGCACCTGGCCTGTAAGTGCCTTACTGCCCTCGAGCAGTTTCCGAACAACCCGAACAACATTACGTCGTGCAACTGAATCAACAACCTCTTGCTGTGATTCGATTGTCGAAGCCGCAACAGCACGACAGTCATCCTCATCTACAACCTTTGCCACCTCCCGAAGAATGCCTCTGGCATGCACACATTCTGGAACGAGTGATTGATCGGGACAACAGTAATTCGTCACGGATGACTCAATCGCACCACACCTGGTGTGCCCAACAACTGCCACTAATTTTGCTCCGGCAACAATCGCGGCAAACTCAATACTACCGATTACCTCCTCGGTTGTAATATTACCTGCCACACGGACACTGAGAACATCACCAAGGCCAAGGTCAAAAATTGCTTCAGCCGGTGAACGTGAATCAATACAACTTAGAATTACTGCAAGAGGGTGCTGCCCAGTCGCAGTTGCAGTTCTTTGCCTCTCCATACTTCTCTTGAGAGGCTCTCCTACACGAAAGCGACTATTACCCTCGAGTAACATTGCCAGCACTTCTGCAGGACTCGTAGACTGCTGCACTTCATGGCTTGAATGTTCAACAAATCGTATTTCATCATGAAGACTTGGATACCGTTCACCAAAGCCAACTAGACTTAACTGAACCCATCGAGCAGGTGCCCCTGTTTTCTGAAAGTCAGACAATAAATCAATCACGTCGGGATCGATATAGTCTGCATTCGAAGCATCAATTAATAGCGTTCCCCCTGGTGGGACATCATACAAAACCGACTGCAAAGCAGCGCGATTGAAGAACGTTACCTGGTTTGCCAATTCAACGCGAATAATATTTCCTGATGCATGTCGCTCTAGTTTTTTAGTGAGTGGCCGACGGTAGTTAGAGTGCAAGATAAAAATAATACTGCAGGTCAGCCCAATGCCAATTCCAACTAAAAGATCTGTGAGTACGATTGCAAGGACTGTTGCAACGAATGGTACAAACTGAGAGTACCCTTCTTGCCACAACTGGTAGTACCGCTTTGGGTTCGTCAATCGGTAGCCTGTCTTGATCAAAATAGCAGCGAGTGTTGCCAAAGGTATTTCATTCAGCCAGGCAGGAAGAAGGAGAACACACGTCAACAACAAAAGACCGTGCGAAACAGTTGCGAATCGCGTCCGCGCCCCAGCATTGACATTGGCAGTCCCGCGGATCACTGCTGCACTGACGGGCAACCCGCCTAACAAACCACAGATTACATTCCCCGCTCCCTGCGCTAAAAGTTCTCGATTTCGAGGGGTGCGCTGCTGTCGCGGATCAATCTTGTCAACCGCCTCAATCGCCAGAAGTGACTCAAGACTCGCAATGATTCCAATGGTTGCAGCGGAGATGTAGACCCTGGAATCAGCGAGGGACGAAAAATCAGGGAATGTTATAAGGCCCATCAATCCATCTGGACCATTCGGCAGTGGAACAGAAACAAGATGAGTAGGGCCGATAGCCCACGGACTACCTATACGTTTGAGCAGAACATTTACAGCGGTGCCGCCAATCACTGCAATAAGAGGACCCGGGATACGTGTTCTCCGCAACCATTTGATTTGATCCCAAGCAATAACGACAAGCAAAGATCCAATGCCTATCGTTGCCGCTCCTGGCAAGAAATACTGAATCGACTTCGGTAGGTCTGAAAATGTGGTCTCACGGTCCGGTTGGTTAAACGACATCTCACCTATTGGGTCAATGTCATACCCAATCAAATGCGGGAGTTGTTTCAGGATGATAATTACGCCTATTGCCGCAAGCAGTCCCTTAATAACACTCGTTGGAAAGAATGAAGAAATGAATCCTGCTTTGAGGAAACCTAAAGCCAACTGAATCACACCTGCCAACAAGACGGCAGTTAGAAAGGCGTCAAATCCACCCAGAGCTGTTGTCTGCGCAGAAACTATGGCAATCAATGCTGGTGATCCGCCGGAAACGCTCGTGCGAGACCCACTCAAACCGCCAACTACTATGCCTCCCACAATTCCTGCTACAATACCGGAAAACAGAGGCGCTCGAGCTGCTAGGGGTACACCAAGACAAAGCGGTAACGCGACCAAAAAAACAACAACGCCCGCCATGAGGTCAGGCACGAAATTTTCTGGAATAAAGCCACGTTTTGGCATCTCACGAGAACCCTAAAAAAGATATTTGTCCAGATCACGCTACTGATAAAAAAACTCAACAGAAATGTACCTTCCATCCCCTTATCTCGTCCACGCCCAATACGAACACGACTACGACCAAAGGGTTGGCGACGTCTAAAAACAAGAGTAATCTTATTCTGGAACAACCTGATTCCATGGGTTGCAGAATAGAAAGAGTTCACACATGACTGCAGCTGGCTATATCACTGATCTTGACTATATCCCAGGTTTTTACCCACACATGTCACCTACAGCGATGCGATACGCTGCATCACTTAATAAGGTCAATCCTCCGAAAACTGCTGATGGCTTTCGATATCTTGAACTTGGTTGTGGACTTGGACGATCTCTCACCACACTTGCTGCAGCAAATCCCCAGGGTGAATTCTTAGGTGTCGACATCAATCCAAGCCATATTGAATCGATCGAAAAAGACATATCGGTAGGCGGCCTGACAAATGCAAGGGCCATCACTTCTGATTTTGGAAGCCTGAGTAAAGACATTGGCACATTTGAATTCCTGACTCTCCATGGCGTCTTTAGCTGGGTTTCGCCGGAAGTCAGAGAACAAATACTCGCTCTTGCAAAGAAGCATCTCGCGCCAGGCGGTCTTCTCCTCGTCAGTTACAACGCAATGCCGGGCTGGGCTCATCTCCAGCCGATCCGAGGAATTCTTCGCCAGTACGCTGCACTGAGACAGGGCGACACGACGCAAAGAATTCGTGACGCCTTGAATTACCTCGTATTCATCCGCGACAAAAAGGCAAAATACTTTGAGGATAATCCCGGCGCAGCAGCGTATGTTGATGGGCTTTTGAAGCAAGACTTACGGTACCTAGCTCATGAATATCTCAACGAGCATTGGACTAGCTTCTATTTTTCAGAAGTGGCTTCCATGTTTGGCACGGCCGAAATGTCATTTGTTGGAAGCCTTCCAATCCATACGAATTTCTGGGACCTGTGCGTGCGGCCGGAGTTCCAAGACCTTTTCCGGACGACCAGCAATCGGCTTGTCACCGAATCGCACAAAGATTTTTGTGCAAACACTGCTTTTCGCTGGGACATCTATTCGAAACAACCACAGATTATCGAAGATACTGAGGATCGTATCGACCTTATTGACGGGCTTTTCTTTCGTTCCATTCGCGATGATGTGAAGCTACCGCACCAAGTGAATCTTGGTGTTGTAACCTCGACAGTCCAAGGGCCTCTTTATGAATCCTTACTCTCTATATTGTCACATGAATCATTATCGCTAACACAGATTCTGGGCCATCACCAAGTCACTGGAAACGCGCCTGCGGACGTCATTCGTGCTATAGACGCTGGCGTAGCCATGGGACTTTTCGACGTTTCTGCCAACTCTGTCCCGAGCACAAAGAGTGCCATACATCCCCCCCTCGTTGTTTCCTCGCCTTTCAATGAGTCTGTCTTGAAAAACGATCTGCTAAGCGGCCGCCCAGTATCACTAGCTAGTGTGGCCACGGGTACCGGGCACTCACTGGGTGACTTTGATGCGGCTATCCTGTACGAACTCATCGAAGCGGGTGAAGCAGGATTAGCGGACCGAGTCATTGCGCGACTAGCTGACTTCAAACGATCTCTTCAAAAAGACGGAAAGCCTGTTACAGACGAAGCAACTCGTCAGGAAATGGTTGAACAGGCCTGTGCTACATTCATCAAAACGAGTCTGCCACAACTGTCTCGGCTTGGGATTGTTGGACAAGAATCCACGTAAAGTGAATTTTTTTCTTCCGACTACCTCAGGATGGTGGCTGTATTGGTACTATTGGTGGTGGCGCCTGAGAGGAAGGTGGTTGAACTGGACTTGGTGAAGGTGGGATTACACCGGGAGAGCCAACAGGTAAGACACTTGGTTGAGCAGTTGGCTGAACACCCGACTTTGCATTGAGATCGGCAACCAGTTGCTGCACCTCAGGCCGAATAGTAATACCGTTACTATGAAATACATCGGCAGGACTTACTCCGTATCGCCCGTAGAGGGCACCATCCGCATTGTGATCAACGGACAAGTCAGCTCCTCCAAGAGAAACACCCAGAAAAAGACCACGGCTTCTGGCGTATGAATAGATTTCGGCACCTAAACGAGCATCAGTTGCAGCATTTGCTTGACGACCAACAGGGCCCACAGCAACCGACGCGTCCGCCCCCAATGTAACCTTCTGACCCCCAAGAATATTCGTGAGACTTTGAGGCGTTTTAAAGACCAACACAATGTCAGCTGCTTGCACACCAGCCTGAAAACCAATACTGCCGCCACCCATAGTTACCATAACGGGTGGACTCCATGACTGATCCGGATTGCGAACATGAAGAACCCCCTTTCCGTAATTGACACCTAAAATAAAACCGCCTTTGACCATATTGGGAAATATGGCGACGCCTGAAGCCGACTGCAGCATGCTCGGTGGAATGGCTTCTATTTGAAGATTAAAGAATTGGTCAAGCGTTTGCCGTGCCGCTATGACTGTCTGCACTTCAGGTCCTGCGACTACTGGTGCCTGTGCCTGAAGATGCATCTCGCTACTTAATGCAGCTACGATTGCAAACAAAGTACAGCCCGCTGTTGTTTTTAAAAGCCACCCAGGAACAACACTGATATTCATTGATTCAGTCCTTCTCAAGACATTCGGTTCATGAATAAGAAAATAGACTGAAACAGAGCTATACGTCGACGTCAATTTTGGTCCCTGATAATTGACATTATCAATTATCACACTACTATTCGTCCCGTTTGGCAACCCGAAAGACTTCATCGAGTGTTGTTTGACCGCTCAAAACTTTATCAAGACCATCATCGAACATGATTCGCATTCCCCCTGCTACCGCCGCTCGACGAATGTCTTGTGTCGCAGCCCCCTGGAATGCCAGTTCACGAATTTTGTTATTGAGAACCATCAACTCAAAGATACCCATCCGTCCCTTGTAACCACGCTTTTGACATTTAGCACAACCACGGCCTTTCATGAAAGTAGCAGTTGCCAACTGCTCTTCTGTAAAACCAGCGGCCTGTATTTCACTCTCGAGAGGTTCATGCGGCTGCTTGCAATTTTTGCAATTAAGACGAACCAACCGCTGTGCCAAAACAGCAACAACACTTGAAGCAACAAGATAGGCAGGGACACCCATATCAATCATGCGCGTGACGGCACTCGGCGCGTCATTGGTATGCAGCGTGCTGAACACTAAGTGACCTGTAAGCGAGGCTTGAATACCCATTTGCGCTGTCTCGGTATCACGCATTTCTCCGACCAGGATAACGTTGGGGGCTTGCCTCAACATTGCTCGAATCACACGAGCAAAATCGAGCCCTATTTTATGTTTGACTTCAACCTGATTAATTCCACTCAGATAATATTCAACAGGATCCTCAGCAGTAATAATTTTTGTATCCGGCCGATTCAACTCATTCAGTGACGCATAGAGCGTCGTTGTTTTCCCAGAACCGGTTGGACCCGTGACGAGAATGATACCATTGGGTCGCCGGATAAGATTTTTGAAAATCCTGAAGTCGGACTCACACAGGCCCAATTGGCGAATCCCTACTTTAATATTGTCCTTATCAAGCAGTCGCATTACCACCGACTGCCCATGATTTGTCGGCAGCACACTGACTCGCAAGTCATAGTCTTTGCCATCGTTCGCGGTGACTTTAATTCGTCCATCTTGCGGTCGTCGCCGCTCCGCTATATCGAGACGAGCAAGAATTTTAATCCTGGAGAGTATCGCTCCTAACAGACGCCGGGGAGCACTATCCCGGATAACTAGCCGTCCATCAATTCTGTACCGGACGCGAATTTCATCTTCAAACGGCTCAATGTGGATATCACTTGCCCCAAGTTTCACGGCTTCTGTGATAATGAGATTAACAAGTTTAACAACTGGTGCTGAGGACTCGTCCTCATCCTCTTGAAGGGCAGCCTCTTGCTCGACAGTCGTTTCAGTGAAGTCAATTTCCGTATCAGTAAATTCCTGCGTCAACATGGAGTCGGCGCTTTCCCCATCACCAGCACCATAGTACTTATTGATGCTCTCAACAATCTGATCTCGCATCGCAATTGCCATTTCAACATCACGATTAAGAATAAAACGAAGTTTCTCCTGCGTGTCGATATCCGAAGGATCGCTCGTTGCGACCCGCAACCGCGCACCATCTTCTTGATACGGCATGATTGCATTTTCTCGAGCAACGCTTTCTGGAACCAGATCAATAACTGATTCTGCAACTTCGGTGCTGTCTAGATCTACGAAAGGCATTCCATTCGCCTTGGCTAATGCCTTCATGATCTTATGAGGGGGTGCATAACCAAGACGCAACAACTCCTCGTGAAGCAGTTTTCCTGACTCACCCGCAATACGATTTGCCTCAGTCAACTGATCCTCACTGATGACTCCCTTCGAGAGGAGAATGTCTGAAAAGCTGGATGGCATTGGAACCTTACCCCTGAGAACGTATTACTAACAGTCTGCAGAAAATATTGACTTTATGAACACATCTACCTGCCGCTATTTGCTCAACCACATGACGTGACGGGAACTCACTGAAGACCCGTTTTGGCTGAAGGGAAACTTCAATTTCCCACCCTTAAGAATATCACGTTTTTCTTGGCCTTTGCCCGAAGAACAGGAATTTGATCCAAAAAAGCTTTCCTAGTTGATCAACTTTCATATCCCCATAAATGTTGACCCCTAAAACGTTGACTGAAATCGGCTTCCGCTCTCATAAACGCTTCTGATGAAGAATGGCCGGTAACATCGCCCGCGTGTCCCAAGGCTCTTCTGTTTCATTGAATCCGAACCGGGATGGCAGACTATCTATCGGCATTTGGTCATCTGATTCAACAATCAGCCGACTATTGTCAGGAGCAATGGCAGCGAGAG
>WLWE01000093.1_pt1 | contig 69634 bp, 78 predicted proteins | sample 6718301 | NCBI WGS metagenome assembly WLWE01 (sample SAMN12718691, study PRJNA515312) | sponge metagenome | isolation source: marine sponge | host: Mycale hentscheli | place: New Zealand: South Island, Marlborough, Capsize Point | collected 2003-05-01
ACTGCCCACCTTGCACATCCTCGTCCCCTGCGATTTCAATTTGAGTACCGCCCCTAAATACCCTGACTTCGGAACCATCGACCAACCCAGTTAGTTTCAACTGCACGCTATTCACAAAGTCAATGGGTCCACCTGTGGAAGTGCCTGCGTTAGAACCAACGAGGTTAATCGTCACAGGGTTATCGGCGTTTACGTCTGTAGTGTTACCACTAAACTCCAAGTCATTGAAGGAGATAGTTCCTGTTGCGTCCGTGTGGATAGCAACGTTATTAGAAATAAAGTTACAAGACTCAATCACGGTGTCTTGAGCAAAGTGGAAGGCTGCTCGTGGTGCTTCAATGAAGTTACAGTTTTTGACAACGTGGTCACCAGGGATAAGTTCTCCGTTTACAGAGAAGGTGTTACCAAAAAAGTTTCCTGTTCCTGCATCTAAGTTTAAATTAGATCTAAAGTTGCTAAAGGTTGAGGCATAGAGATTGACTACGGGTGAGTCCTTTGCCTCTACCGTTGCCGATACGATGTTCTCACCAGAGGGGTCATCGAATGCTGCTACGGTAAAACTAGATCCAGAACGTCCACCGTTGCCTGACTGTACGCCAAAGTTGACGGTAGTGTTTGTGCCTGCAAAAGTAATACCAAACTTGTTAGAAACACTAGCATTGTATCCAAAGTGGTTAGGGGATAGCAAGATAACATCATCAATAAACTTATTAAAGTCAAAGGGTTGTGAGGAAGACGAGGGTGAAAGATATCGGTCAGTCTGGAACACAACACTCTCACCTTGGGAGTCAAAGTTAGTTGCTGTTGACCCGTTGCCTATTTGAATCTTACCCTTAACAAAGATAGTTCCTGCTTTCTCTGTGATGATTCCCCATCTGTTTAGTCGTGCGTCATCAAACGCTACCGCCGCAATCTCTGAAAACCCATCAACTGTGTCGGTAGTCCCTGTAACAGTAAGCGTTCCACCAATAGCAATCTGGTCAATGCCGATGTTGTAACCCTTTGCCTGTGTCGTGGTGGTAATAACAGCACCAAAGTAACGAACGTCGGCAGGGTTAAGACCGCTACCGCTAGTAGAGGTGGGCACAGCATTCACGGGGTCAATAACAAAACACTCCCATCCCTCTGTAGGTTTGTTGTAGTCAGAACCGTACACATGATAGGAGTTGTAGTTGTTAGATGAGGAGCCAATAAGAATCTCCTGGCCGCCAGTCACAATAGAGTTCAACAAACCAGGGGTAGAACAACGCACCCAAATGTAGATGAGTTGTCCTGCATAGGTAGTGTTGAAGTTGTAGGGACCGCCTGTGAAGGCGGCACCCTTACGGTTTCTACCTGAAACAGCACGAGAGATGCAACTATCACCTTGCACATAGTAGTCAGGTTCCACAGCAAAACCACCACCAGAACCAATGTCTCCCCAACCTGAAGAGGATTCGGCGGTGGTAACGATGGTAAAGTTATCTGATACGCTAAGAGCCATTCTCGCTAGTCTCCTTGATGTAATTCGCAACGGCTTCACTTGCCTGTACCCGTGCGTTGTTCACTTCTAGGGATAGTCTAGTTACTTCTTCTGTTAGGTCTGCGATCTGTTCGACATAGGTAGCGATGATTGTATCCTTGCGGGAGTTCTTTTCCTCACTTTTATTAAGTAAGAGTTTGTATGACTCAATAGTAGAGTTCATGTTGTCGATCTTTTCCCATAGGAAATCAATCTTCTCTGCGTCTGTCTTATCGGTAATATCGTCGTTGAGTATATTCATACCCTTATTATACCAGACGTACCCGATACTGTCAACCCTTTTTTATGGGTTTTCGTAGTTCCTCTCTAGAGGAGCAACGAGAGAAAGAGCGTTCTGCTTAGATCGGGTCATACCTACGAGGGATGCTCGCACATACTGTCCTGTTTCTAGACCAAGACTAATACCCGTAACGTTTACGTCACCACCAGGAGGTGCGGCAGGCACACGCCCACCTTGGGTATTACTATCGTAGTCATAGGTACGAGAGATCTGATTTGCAGTAACCGCACCAATCATCTGTGCGTCATCGGCATCCTCAACGATGATAGCGTTTGTCTGTCCCCAGTTAGCACCTGATGGTGTGTTGGTGTAGTAGACCCAGTATTCTGAGTCAGGGTCATTGACAAGGTTGTCGTTGAAGTTGAGCACGAGGACTGCAACGTATGGGTAGGTGTGTGAGTTGCCATCACAAGCGGTAAAGACCACGTTGTTCTGGTCAGTAGCATCAAAGTTTTCGATGAATACACCACCACAACCACCACAGGGGTTGTTTACAAGGTTAGTGTGTAGTACGTCACCGACCCAGTAGAGTAGTTGGTCTGCGGTTGTACCGATAACTTCACAGCCAGGTTCGGCGTTGATGTTTTCGTTCTGACGCAAGGCGTACTGTACAAACTCATAAACCTTAGAAAGTCGTTGTCCGTTACCATTGATGATAACACCAAACTGCTGGTCACCACCAGAAAGACCGCTAATGGTCTGGTCTGAATCGTAGTATGAAATGCTCATACCGTCGTATGGTGACTTGTCGGGTGGGTAACCTGAACCGTCGGTGTCAATGTCTGTGTCGGGAGCACCGATGTTGAGGTCGTCACCTGTAGATAGTGGGAATCGGTATGCAATGTTAGCCATGAAGGACACACCGATATCGTCAATGCTTGCGGAGGCGTAGGTCTGGCCTGACTCACGAACAAACATCTCAAAGTAGTCACGGTAGTCAAAGTCAGGAGTTCCGTCGCCGTTGTCATCACGCATAACCTGAATGGCCTGGTTTACCTGTCCTGTAAGTTCAAATGGCACAATGCCTGGTGAGGTTGGTCCCTGGTAGTAGTAGATCTGGTCGTCAGGCTGGATGTTACCCAATCCGATAATGCCTGACCAAATCTGGGTAGCGGCACCGCCACCATTACGAACCGTCCAACCTGCGGTACGGACGAGGAAGCGGGACTCATCATCAGCAAAGTCCCAGCCGTCAATAAATTCAAATGACTCGTCGGTAATAGGCACCATGGGGAAGGGGAAAGCGGGGAGGTTCTTGTTGAAGGGGTCGTTCTTCCACTCTTCTTTAAGCATAGAATAGATAGCCTTTAGGGTAGCACCATCATCGGATAGGTTCCCTGTCTTTGTAAGTTTAATTGTCTTAGCGGTGGTATCAATGAATACCTCGCTAATGCCGCTTGAAGCAGCATCGTTCAAAAAATCGGGGTCGATTATAAGTGCCATTCCCCATTACCTCCCATAAAGTTATGTTCTTATTATACCATACTATTATTGTGGGCCGTAGATGTAAGTCCTACGATTGTCCCACACAAAAGCAAAATCGTCTGTGCCCTCACTCCACACTACTGCTGTGTGTGGTCCGTTCTCTACCACACGCTTGATACGCCATAGGGGTGCTTCATCAGGAGTACCTGGGGTTGCTTGTCCAACATAGGTAATGCCTTCTGCGGCATCATCAGTATCTACTCGTACTGCTAGTTGCATCTCTTCATCCTCCCAAGTATCTATGTAGATTATATCACGGATGTTTACCTTGACGATCTGCTCATCCATGATCGCATTGATCTGATCGTCTGGAATAATAATGTTTACATTACCCTCGCCCCCTTCGGCGGGGGGTAGAGATGAATTTTCCCCTCCTGTTACCACATACACAGGTTCTTCAAAGTTAATAACATGTCCACCATATTGAACATCATCTATGGCTTCGCCCTCATTGATAATAACCTGATAGATATCAGTATTAACTTGTGTTACTTCTTCGGTAGGTTCAACAATAATGTCGCCGTTGTTTTCTACTACTTGCCCTTCCGTTACATAGACTACTTCTTCTGGGGCAACCGCTTCTGTTTGCTCAATGATAGTTCTAACGACTGTCATAGCACACCTGGATTAACTGTTAAATTTCCCTCCAACAGTCTATCCTTTTTATCGGCGGGAGAGGTAAGTTCTAAATTCCAAATGTATGTTCCTGTGGGCCATGTGTCTGTCGTGGCCCACGGAACGGTAGCGTCAATTCTATTCCCCGTAACAACGACGGTACCTTCTGTTGTTCCTCCTGATGTGGCAATGTTCATTAAAAAAGTGGTAGAGGAATATGATTTCTTTGCCGCCATTTGAACATGATATCCCGTTAAATCAATAGGATTATTTGCCTCGTCATACAACTCAAACCTCTTGGCAAGGGTTGTACCTTTGGGCAAAACTATGTTTAATACACCAGGAATCATAGGATTATTATACCATACAATCCGCATTCACCCATCGTGCATGAGTGATACACCAACGATCTAATTTTGGTTTGTTTTTGCCTGGTCCCCGATATCTGGGTACTTCCAGGGTATGACACTTATCCAATTTGATCTACTTCTACGTTGTGGCGGCTATTGGGACATGTGGGGTCATTGCACCAATCTTGGTGTTTTAAGACCTTGTTTGTACTGCTCGCCGCCCGACCGCTGTCGCTGTCTTCCACCATCATCTTTAGTGCCGCCGCAATTACGATCAAGGAACGGGCCATAGATGCCTGGTGCTGTCCTGTGTCTGCGAGGTTTTGTGCTCGCTCTAGATTGCTAGACACGTTTCCACCTCCCCTGGTGCTGTTACTGCGTCTGCCCCTGGTGATAGGAGGTAGGCAACAAACAATGCTATTGCTAGGATCAACATTACTTTCCAAAACATTAGTCCCACGCTCCAATGATCCATAGCACCGACCAGATAGCGATGAGCCATGCGGCTACCATTGCTGATGTTTCTATTGCGTACTTTACTTTATGCTTCTGCATTTTTATACTTCTCCATAAATAGTCTGTCTTCTTCATACCCTGGAATCTTGGTGACGTTGTAACCCATGTTCTCAATGCGTTCGCACACCTCAGGATGGTCATCGTAGAAGTGCTTCACATCATAAAGGGTTTGCAACCACTCCATCTTACCCTGCTTCACATCCTCGCTAGGACGACGGTCGCCCTTGCTACGCATGACGAGAAGGTGGTGGGGAATGCTATTCTTAATTAACCAATATTTTGTTTGCTCCCGATACATCTCATTGCGAGAAGTCATCAAGATAATCATGTGGTCACAAATAGAATAGTGAAAGTCAAGGAGTGCTAACACCTCTTTCTTCACAGGTGCTTCCATCGCTTCGTTATGAAACTTATCCCAGTCACGAGGAGCGTCTGGACGATGGACAAGATGATGTAGGTATGAACTAACATCTGCGAGCGTTCCATCAATGCCCTAATCAAAGACAACGGCAGGGATTAGATCGTTATCTAACTGCTGGATTGTCTTCATTTTGCATCACCTTCCTCTTCTCTCTGTATCGTATCCACGATAGTCTATTACATTCTCCACAACTGTCTCCTTTTGTCCCACGCCCAACAACATCTTTGTCGTGCCCCCGCTTACAGAAGCGAGAGTAGTCGCCCTTGTCCTTGCGTTCGTGGCACATTTTACACATAGCAACATAGTCAGTAGTGCGGGGACTAAACCTGTGAGGATAACCTCCGTTGTCTCCTACACGCTCAAACGGACTACCGCCGATGTACGCCCACTCTGCCGCTTGGTTGCCACAGGAGCACGCTTGATCCTTGGCGGGACCAAAGAACTTCTTTATTCTATTATGAACACCAGAGTAGGAAAAGACACCCTGCCTCGCCCATCTCCAATAGTTAGAGTACCCTCTGTTCATACCCCTATTATACCTTAGTCCGTCTCACCTGTCAACAACTTATATTGTTTTACTATCTCTGCTTTTGATAGTGATTTGTGTACTGTATTACTACCCCCGTCAAATGACATTTTCTCAAACACCTGACGCACTCCTGGCACTAAACCACGGATAAAGAAATGACTACCCTTCTTAGGTAGGTCTAACAAATCTTTAATTTTAATATTCCCAACCTGAGACATAGCAAAGTCATAGTGTTTCTTTAAGTTAGCAAACTCTACCTCATCTATCCATGCAAGATGTGAATGAACCATATCGAAATCCTTATGCTCTGTCTGTTCGATTACCTTGTGCCTACGCACAGCACTCTTCTCATACACAAAGAAAGTTAGATTCAAGTTGTTCTCTCCCCACCTTCCTGACACATCTTTGGTTGCTACGAGGTGAAAGTATTCTGGCACACGATTACCAAAGTTAGTTCCGTGGAATGAGTTGGGTAGAATGAACGCAATCACATCGGCAAACTCAGCGGCATGATAAAGAAACTGAAATGCCATAGAAGACCTAGCACCAAAGGGAGGGTTACCTATGACAATTGTCTTGCCTTCTGGTGGTTCATACTCCAAAAAACTTTTATGGATTTTCGCAGGCATCTGTTCGTCAACATCTATCGTAATAGTTCTCTTAGGCAGATACATGGCAAATCCACCGTCACCTGACGATGGTTCAATGATGTTGTCAAATGTGCTTAGGTCAAATCGTTCCATAACCATATCAACACAGGCACCTGCTATCTTAGGTGGTGTAAAGTATTGTTCTAAACCCACTTCTCTTTTCATTCTACTTCTTCTTCCATCATAAAAACTAAAGTAACATTATCTTCATTGTTGTACATAACTTTACATTCTATGTCCAACTCGCTTACACCTGTGATGGTGGTCACAGTAGCGTAGGAGTGGTCGTCAATGTCCTCTACAATGATGTTACCATACTTACTCTTTATTACGTCCCCCAATTCTACAGCGTAGACAGGGAACGTTTCTGTTGCCTCAATCATATTTCTCCATCCCTAAGTCATCTCTACCATACCTAATAATCTGGGCGGCATGTCTCATACCAAGATTGAACCAATTTACCTCATCATCAAAATCAGGCATGTCTCTCATCAAACTATCTTCTATCTGACTTGCAAACCTCTCACGCCAGAACTTCTCAATTTCTTCATTGAAGTCCCAGTCTCCTGATTCTACCATAGTATTCATTAGTCTAAACATTCATCACAATAAACTGTGCGGAAATATTGCGAATGATGTAGAATAACCATGTTGTCTTTACATCCCATGCACAAGTATTTGTAGTCTATTATTACTTGATTACTGATTACGGAGTCCATTTACGCTGTCCTTTATGATCGCAATCGCACCCACAGATACCAAAACTAAAGTAGCGTGGGCAGTTTTCGCAATGTCCGTCAGAGCACCAACCGCTTGGTTGTGTGCGTTGTCTATCAGGTGTAGGTTCTGGTCTATGATCTTCATCTTTTACCTTGTGTCTGTTGACCACTTTGACTTCCATTGCTTCAAGCCTAAGCGGTAACACTTGTCGTATGCTTCCTTGTAACGTGCTTCGATGCCTTCTCCTGCCTTACCGCCGACATTCTTCTTGAGTGCGTCTGCGGCCTTGTCAAGGTCACGGAGAGCGTCAGTTTGTTCCTTCGTCAGTTCCATTTAACTTTCCTCTTATGTTTGCGATTACTTGTTCCATTGTGCTACCCGTGATTTCAGCAGACAAACCAAAGGTTGCCGCCAAGTCTGCGGGGTGATACTTTTCATCAGGGTCAAAAGCATTAGTAGAAAGAACGTTGTAGTACAACACCTCACTAAAGTCTGCTACCGTCATGTACAGCGGGGTTTTTATCATAGCCATCTCACATCCTGTGGGTCGTATTCAATATGGTCTAGCGGAGTTGGTGCAGTCAACAGCGTTCCACAGATAGCACACTCAGCATCCAAGAAGTATTGACCAACATTGTAGTCGTCATCAAAACTAACCTGGATGGTGAACAACCTGTTAGCACAGGATGGGCACTCGTTTGTTGGGATGCCTCTGGCATCTAGTTTTTCTGTCATGGTTCTATTATACCGTTTCTGTTGTTGTTTGTCAAGAGCGAGTAGACGGGATCGAACCGACATTAAAACCTTGGAAGGGTCTTGTGTTACCATTACACCATACTCGCATTGCTTTATTCTCCTATTATACCCGATACCCCTGACACTTGTCAAGTCTTTTTCTTATTTACATATTGTTTAGGAATAAAGACGGGGTACAATACCCAAGATAAGAAGAGAAACAATAAAGATAATAAAAGGATAGAGAATCCACTTGTCTTGAGGATCGAAACCCATGCCTTCATTATACCACTACTCTGCCGTCATGGTCTTTTTGCTGTGCCCTCCATTTGTAGGCGTTACGCAAATAGACAGCGGCAAAGATAAACCCAAAAAACGCAAAGCCCCATTGCTGTGTAAAGTAGCCATAAAAGATCCACATAACTTCAGCGGCAACACCAACTAACCATGCCTGCCACAACTTCCTACCAGCCAAAATCATGGCGGTAAGGTTAGCAGACATAAGAATCCATGACCAGTACCATGCTATATCATTCACTAAAGTATGTCCATTCTAACTCGTGCGTCTTATGCTTAAGGATAGTTTTTTCTATCCATTTCTTTGCCCCGTAAATTGTGAAGGTACGACGGGCACTCACCCTTTCATCCAACGTGAGGCCGTCGTCCTCCATAGTCTTATAGACCTCTGCATAAACTCTACCTGTGGTAGGTTTATAGAAGCGTCCATAAAAACTCAACTGCATTTCATTCCTTATTTAGTGGGTGTGCGTTCGATTGAAGCGAGGTGACGACTAAAAATAGCGTCAATCTCGTTGGCGTGGCTCTCACCATATGGTAATGCCGCTGCTCGCTGCTTGTCCCATTCCTTGAATAGAGCAGAGATCTGCTTGTCTTGTGGGGACTTACGGAATTTATTCACAAACTTCATTTACTTCATCTCCTTGTGGGTGATATGTTTTTGTCGCTATTAGGTAGGGTCTCCACCTGTAAGCGTTTCCATTATACCATTACTTTTTCTTGCGAATTTCTTGCATTTTGTATTTTAGGTTGTCTGCACTTAGCCCATCGTACCCATCAAAGATAGGTTGGATCATAACCTTCAAGCCGACAGCACTCATAGCCTCGTGCGTGTCTCTTAGCCAACGTGCTACGTCTACAAACTGCTGGCGGTCGCCTGCGGCAACCTTCTGATACTCGCTGTTCTTGAACAGAAGGTAATAAATCTTCATAGGCTGTTGTGTCTCAGGGTTAGGGATAATGTCCTCTGATAGAGCAACGTCGAAACCCCAAGGGGGATTGCCCTGTGCTCTGAATATGGTCTGTGCCATCTCTGTGCTACTCATATGCCTGTCCTGTATCGTGTGTTAGTTGTAGTAGAAGTTCTTGCCAAACCTCATCTGTCTTATGGTTGTTGTATTCATCTGACTTCTCACCGTTCTCTAGGTAGATGCCTCCCCATACCCCCCACTCGTGGTGAGAGATGCCCCATTGCAAACATTCCTGTGCTATGGGACAACGGGCACACATCCTGTCGATGACTGCACGCAGACCGATATCTTCCTCATACTTCTCAAAGAAGATATCTACGTCCATATCTACGCACTTGCCGTCTTCTTTCCATCCTAGGTCAGCCATTGCTTTGGCACCTTCCACCCGTGCTCTGTGAGTTTGATGATGTTTACCTTGTGCCATGCTCCTTCGATGAAGCGTGCGTTCTTTTTAAGAACTGCGTTGGCATTCTCTCCTAGGTCTTCAATAACATTGAATCCCTCCCAGAAAAGATTGGGTGTTTCTGTGACCATCTTGGTCATCTTGTTTAGACTGTCAACGTACATATTCCACTTCACCTTCTGTTGTGTATACGATTTTTTTTATTTGTGCCTCCTGTATTAGGAGGCTGCACGGCAGGCAGGGGCGGCTGTCTCTATCTTCACCGTGGTTGTTTACCCTGGCGACATAGATAGTGGCACCCTTGGTGTTATCTCCTGCCCGTCGTATTGCTATTTCCTCTGCGTGGTAGGAGGTGTGCTCTCGCACAACATCTTCTGGTAGGTACGCAGGGTCATTACGATGTTTGTTGTACCCTACACCTACGACGCTACCGCCACGCACAACGACAGCACCGTGTCTCTTACGGAGGTCACTCTCTGTTGCGAAAGCACGAGCCACCGAAAGAAAACTCAAATCCTTTTTACTTAACATTAGTATCGAAAGATCCCTAACTCAATGCCATTCTCTTCTGCCTTGTTAGTCAAAGCAGATAGACGACGGTTGTCTGGGTGTGCTAGGTAAGCCATGTAGTCAAACCTATCTATCTTATCTTCTGCTAACTTTGCGGGTAGTTTGTGAAACTTCACCCTGATACCCCGTCCTTTGAGGTTGTCCTCTGTTAGGTTAGCAAACGACAACGCAAGGTCATTCGTCTTGTGTGGGCCTACTGAATAGATCTGAAACTCCTTGTCCCCTGGTGCCATGGATGATAGTGCAACACCCATAGCACGCATCAAGACTTGGTAGTCATCAAAGTCTTTAGTGCCCTGTACTAATAGTTTCATTCTTTTTCGCTTTCACGTTGGAGGCTATCTAGGATAGCCATATGCATTTTTAGTTCCTGAAAAGTCATATCCTCTGTGTCTATGGGACGGGCAGCAGAACGGTCTGGTTCACCTTCATCATCTACCTCTGTCTCCCACATAGCGTTGTCCCATACCCAATAGGCTTTCCCATTGACCATAGCAACAGTCACACGTTGGCTGTCTTCGTCGTCTTCGAACATAGATATATTATACCGCAGAAGTTATTTTTTGTCAACTGTTACGTCGTATTGCTGTATAATCATTCTTAAAGTATTTATTTCCTGTGGAGTCAGGCACTCATACTGCCTAACTTCATTTCGGCTGTCATCGTTGATATCCAACATTGGGTCACCATCATCATCGAAAACAACGTCAATCATCTCATTCATCCACAGGGAGAATACGTCATTGTTAAACATAGTCTCGTGTTGCTTTACAATTTCAGGAACAAACTCTTCTGCTTCTTCGGACAAGCGGTAGTTACCACCAGGCAGTTCTTCAATAGCCCCGATGGATTTCAAAAACTCAATCATGTCTTTATCCATGTGTGCCTCATCTCCCATTATACTACATCATTCCGATGCCCTGTAAGTAAGTGTCCCAAACGTTTTGCTCCTTGGGGTCAGGAGAGTCAAACAGAGGGTCGTGCTCCTCTTCTCTCCACTTCTTACGGGCACTCTTGAAATCGTGTACCTCAATCATTTGGTTCTGTTCACGCTTAGATAATGATACTGAATTGTAGATAGCACCACACACAGCATCAGCCAAGTCCTTTGACTTCTTGCGAGGGTGGTCTACCTTCTTATCAGATACGATACGCAACTCTGTTAGTTCATCAAGTAGCAGTTCGATCTGTGGCATAACAACCCTGTCCTCATACACAAGCATTGCCATGTCTTCATAGTGTGCCTTGCCTACGGATAATGTGTCTGTTTTAATTCCTACCTGCTTTAGTTCATTCTGAATGTCGAATGACTGCCAACGGTCAAAGGTTACTCTACCTAACTTGATACCCTGCCGTCGCAAACTGATGATCCAATTCTTAACTTCTGATAGGTCTACTGGCCCCTCGATCTTTGGCTCCCACCACGCAACCATATCCACTACTACGAATGGTACGATCTGTTTGTAGTCATTGAATGACTTTACTTCTACCCAACGGTCAACGTGTGCGAGAGCAACAGCACACTTGTCGTGCTTCTGTGCAAGGTCAGCGTGTACGAAATACTCTGTGTCTGGTTTAGGTTCCCACCTAGGTTCGATACGCTTAAACTTATCCACAGGGTTAGGGATGCTCATAGCAAGTTCTAGTTTGTCACGTTGCTTGAAAAATGCATCAGAGTGGAACATAGGCATACAGGCAAAACGCATAAGGGCATCGCCTGGGTCTGTGTAGAATGCTAACTTAAAGTCTTCAATGCTACGAGTAGGGTTTACATCCCAGGTAGGACGCTTGATAGCAAACACACCAGGAATCTTGTAACTTAAAATATGATCCTCTTCCCACTCAACGTCATAGATGTTGCCGTCTGCGTTTCCTAGTTCCTCATTCATAACAAACTGATGTGAGCGTGGGATAATTTCTTTCTCGTTGATGACTGCCTCGTAACGCTCAGAGATAAAGTCACCCTTGTAGCGGGGGAAGGAGAGTAGCACCACCTTTCCATAGTCAGGGAAGCGGCTATCGACTGATGCACGGAACGCTTTGTAGATAGCGTCTGAGGTCTTAGCACTCTCGTTGCCTGAGGATGAGGTCTGCTGGAAACCTGAGATCTCGTCAAGCACAGCAAGCATAAGGTTTAGACCCTCGTGTGACTCACGCTCTGAGTGACCAGAGTAAACTGTAATAGACTTATCAAACTCAAGGTTATCCATCTTGCTTTCGTATTTTCCTGCGAACCAAGGTGAGCGTTCGATCTTTGAACGGAAGCCCTTGAAGAAAACGTTCTTTGCCTGCTGTGCGTTGATAGCGATGTTGATAATGTCAATAGCGTCATTTGTTGGTTTGCCAAAGTATCCCGATGGGTCTTTTAGACAAAGTAACTTATACACCATATAAGCCACACCAACAGTAGAGGTGAAGTCTTTACCAGATCCTTTCCCACATTGGAGGATAACTTCTGCTTTAGTATATTTAGCATGGTGTCTTGCTCCGTCCTTGTCGCCCATAAACCTTTGTAGATCTTCTAACCTGTAGATCTGACTCATGGTTTCTACTAATGTATACTGAATGTCCGACAACTCTGGCTGCCCCAAGTAGTCAGGGGAACGAACAAACTCTTTGATACCTACAGGATATTCCTCAAAGGGGTTCTCATCAAGAGCACCTATGAAGTCACCGAAATCAATCGACATTTACTGTAATCACTTCCTCTGGCCTAGCCACATCTGCAAGACGTTTACTTACCTCCACCTTGCATGTGTCGCATTTGCCTGAGACTTCCCGCAGAATCTTAACTAGGATTTCTTGCTTGTTCTCCATCTCCATAAGTTCTTCTGCGATTTCTTTATTCTCTAGAAGGCCAGCCTTCTGTAGCATCTCAATACGTTTGTTCTCAATGTCTAGGATAAGTTTAATTGCCTTTGACTTTTCACCTAGGTCTGACTGGCTATCTGCCGCATCAATAACCTCGTATGCTTTTTGGATAAGTCTGTTGTAGTGTTGGTCTGCTGTGGCTAGTGCCTCTCGTGCCCTTGCCCTAATAGCATCGTTGTTGGCGATCATTCCTCGCCACTCATCAAGCAAACGAACTACCCGTGTGCGTGGCATATCTAAAGTCTTGGAGATCTGAATCTCTGTGCTTCCCTTTACATATTCGCTTGCTACCTTGTTTACCTCGTCAAGGTGCAAAACAATGTCTGTGTCGTTCATACACAACTCCTTATGTTATAAACTATTATACCATAATGCGTGGTGAGGGGCAAGGTGTTGCCGCTGCCCTTGCCCCTCCACACTAACATCCTGTGCCACTAACAGTCGCACGCCAATGTGCTTTACCACTCCATTTGCCATTCCAGTTCAGGGCTGTAAAGAATGCTCTGTCCTGCCAATAGCGGTTCCACCTATGTATAGGCTTTTTATGTAACTTCTTTGCTCGTGTTTTTAGATAGTCATCTGTCTTCTTTGACTCTTTGACCATCATATGAACAAGTCCATCACGCCAGTTATTATCAAGGAATTGGTATGCACCTCTTGCACTTGATACCCTGTTTGCTGCCTTGTAGCGGTAGTTGCTCTCACGCTTCATCACACATTTGCGGAAACGCTCTTGACTTTTGTGGTAATACTTACCACGGTAAAGGGAACGTTCGTAGCCCTTCAAGTCTTTTGCCTGTCTTGATACCGCTGCCTGAAATTCTTCAGGCATTTCTTCTACTCTATATTCTATTGTTCGTTCTTCTAACAGAAAAGGTGCGGCTTGTGGCTGCACCTCGTTTACTGTCGCTACCTTAGTTGGCGGCGTTGCCTCTGCTGTCGTGCAAGCAGTCAATGAGATTGCGACTGCTGCAATGACGGCTATGGTTCGTTTCGTCATAGTTACCTCCGTAGCGGCAACGTGTTATATTATACCAGATTATATTTATTGTGTCGCTTTTTGCTTCTTCTTACGCTTTTTAGGCAAAACCTTGATACGCTCTGGCCTAAAAGACCTCTGCTGGGCAGGCTGTCCCTTGTGCAATTCAATGCAGTCAATCCACTCTGTCTCTGTCTTGGGGTTGTAAACGTGACGCACAAAGCGGAAGCGAGTGCCCCAAACCTGTGTGATCTTGATTTCATCACCAGGCTCCAACGTCCGACGTTCGGACACCTGATAGGAGGGAGTGGTTACCCAATGAGTGTTGATCTGATTGTGTTGGGGGACAAACTTACTGCGGTTTACTTTTTTCTTAGCCATGATACTCTTTCTGTAGTAGGTACTATACTATTATACCAAAGAAACCCTTAGTTGTCAACACTATTACTTATCTTATAAAGAATGAGATATCCGATAAGGTCATCAAGGTCATTGTCTCCTGGGTATGTTTCGCCATTCTTAATCCTATTTAGTTTATCATCAATGCGATATGCAATACCTTCGGATGCCCCTGACTTTGCAAAGATAGCAATGGGGGCTAGTGCTGAGTTGCCATAGGCAATGTTCTTCTCAAGCAACAGACGCTTGATCTGGTCACAGGCAACAGAGATATCTGGGCCTGATGGTGCGTTAGCAATGAGGTCTACGAGAGCAACCTGCTCTGTGTAGTCATCTACTTTCTTATTTAGCATATTGATCTCTTCCTCTAGTTTCTTTTGTTGGTTTAGTTTAGTTGGTAGGTCGATAGTGTTATTGTCCATAACTTCCTTCTTTCACTTTTAGAGAATGCTTGCCAGGGAAATAGTTAAAGTTGATTAGTATCCTTGTTGATGTATCTGTTTGTGTTACTGTCGTATGCTCCATCTCTGAATCAAAGATGACACACCTGCCTCGCTTTGACTGCACCGTGCCTTCCTTAAATCTAGTTCCTCCGTTATTGGTATTGACATAATAGACTGCCGTTGCCATACCAGGAAAGTCTGCGTGCCACCCCATCTCAAAGTGGTCTTCTCTTGCTGGGTAGAGGTTAGCACGAATGCGAGTGAGAGCAATGGGGTTGAGCCTGTCTTTGATAAAGGGGTCTAACATCCATATGTCTTCACTTACCTGTGTCTGCTGGTCAAAGAAGTCATACTTCATATACATATCCCTAACATCTGGGTTGTCCTTGTAGGCATATACTCCTGCTACGTTGTTTGATACAACCTGCCACTTCCTATCCCAACTGGAAAGGTATTGCTCAAGCAAGATAGCATCATCCATATGGAGGAAGTCATCAATGACAAAGATGTTGCCCTTGATCTCAGGCAGAGTCAGGGTCTCTCTATATTCTATTACTTCTTGTATCAACGTTTCAAGCCCATCTTTTTGATGGAGGCATACACAGATACCTCGCTTACTCCTGCTTCCTTGGCAATCTTCTTTACCGACAGACGCTTCTTGCAATACCTGTCGAATAACCAAGCCTTGTTGGTGTGCAATCCTGTACTGTGAGCCATAGTTCTATTATACCGTTAAAAGAGTTTTTTGTCAAGTGCGTAGCAACCGATGCCGATAGCATCACCAATGTCATTATCTTTAATATCTATTCCAAATCTATTATTTACATAGTCCATAGTGCGTTGCTTCCTAAAGTCTCTTTGTTTAGTCTTATACCAGTTTGCTGACTGACCTGGATTGTCTAACTTTATCTGTTCCTTTTCTTTCTTATTTAAGTTTGCGTTGCCAATGTGGGCGGCCCAGGTAATTGGCTCTACCCCAACTACCTCCTTAACACCAGAAACCAGGGCAGCACCCACGAGAGAGCCTTGAGCGAGGGCAAGGTTTGCGGCAGTCATAGGGCTGTTGGCAAAGATGGGCTTCTCGATCACCATTCTAGTTACATCCCAAGTGTCCAACAACTCATTTGTGAAGGCTCCTGTCCTCTTGCCAATGACTCCTACCTTATCATAGATGCCCTTAGCCTCGTGTTTAAATACAATCTTTCCCCAAGCCTCAAGGCGTTTAGTCCAGATAGCAAATGCTAGGGACTGCGTAGAGGAGTCAACAGATAAGAAAGGTGTCACTTAATATTCCTTAGAAATTTCTTGTAGTCTTTTTTACTTCCGATACAAGAAGAGCAAAAGTTTTCATCATTATAAACTGATAGTGGTTTTTCACAGGTGGTACAGTTTCTAGTTTTACCTACACGGGACTTTATCTTTTTCTCCCGTTGCTTTGCTACACTCTTTTCTCTGGTAGCAATTGTCCTGCATTCGACAGAACAATATATCTGGTAGGAAACCCTAGCATCATAGTCGTTACCACACCAATCACAGTTCTTCAACATCTGGTACAGTCTCCAAGGATTTGATACTGATTACTCCATCCCCAAGTGTATCACAAGTAGCCTTGACTGGACAGTTCTTACATACCCTTGAGTTTGATCGGTAGTTCTTCTCAGGCAACTGCTTGTTATCAAAGGCAGACCTAACCTCACGGAGCCAACCCCATAGGTAGTCCATGTAGTCACGGTAGGTGTCATTGATCTCAACAGGAAGAGCCAGCAACTCATTAGCGTTCTTGGACTCATACATGATGATGCCCTTGGTTGCTTTCTGGATCTTCATGTAGACTAGCAACTGAAAGATGTGATGCTTCTTTGGCTTGCCTGCGGCCTTGACTCTAGCAAAGCCTTCCTCACGCATGGTCTTGATTTCTAGAATAACATTGTCATCGTCAAGCCATTCCAAGATGCCGTCAGCATATCCAAAGATGGGTGGGTCTTCATTACGAATCTTGACCTCCATCTCAGCAGGGATATCAGATAGGTCTAGTGCCTTCTGGATACGCTCGTGAGATACTGTGCCGTGCTGCATGTTGGCTACTGCCTTTGCCTCACGCTCATCATCTACAAACTCTGCCCCGCTAAATGCGATGTACCAATAGCGAGGACACTCGCCCTGATTCCATGCAAGACCTGATGGAGCAAAGGTTTTCTTAGTTGTAAACTTGCTACCAAACTGTCGTAGGTAACCTTCTTCTAGTCGCTTAGTAAACTCTTTTCCGTTTAACCAAGACTTGTCATTATGTTTCACTATTAGTTCCTTAACTAGGTTCTTAGCCACGATAACCATTCCTTGTCGTATACTTCAAAGCATCGACAAGGCGGCGTGTGGAGTCGGTGATTGAATAATAAAGATTCTTCCTGGCACGATCACTTTTATCAATGTTCGTGTAGTAACTTGCTTGCATGTTGAACGCAGCCGCCCACGCTTCCAACCTAATGATAAGTGGAATAGCAGCAGTCGCAGGAATGTCAGGTTGGGCTATCAGTTTTACGATAGTGCCCAGCACCTCTGTTAGGTGCTCGTCATTCATATACTCTGCTACTTCGGTAAACTCTGAAACTTCATTTACCAATTCGATTACGCTGTCGCTCATTACAAGCCTCTCTGTTGTTAGATATATTATACCATATCGTTATCATTGTTGTCAAGTTGTTCAAGTATTTCTTGTTCTATGATTGCAAGTCGAACTATGTCGTTACCTTCGCCTAACACAATGATAAGTGCAGGGTTCTTTTCTTTATCTGATCTTAGTGTGTCTGTAACTACCTTTGCCCACACATCTTTATTTAGAGTAAAGGAACGCTTTGCAAACTTCCAATCAACAATGAAGTTACGCCATGTGCCGTCGCCCTTCTTCATGCCACGGCCTGAGTTCTTGTGAGCCTTAGCACCCATCCTCTTGGCTTCCGATTGTTCTCTGAGGTTCCAGTCCATGATGCACCACCCTCACATGATTATCGGGGGACATATCAGATCTGATAAAACCGCAGACCTCACACATTATGTATGTCCCTGACTCACTTATATTTAGTAACCCTTCACCCATAAGTTCACCTCGCTAACGTGACCACACTTGCACTTCCAAGAGAGCAAGTATTGTTTAGTCCAGAAGCGTGCTGTAGGTACTGTGCCCTTGCACTCATGGCAAGCAAACTGTCCTTCGTACACATTGAATTTAGGCATCTTGTACCTTGGCAATCAAGGAGTCTTGTACGTCTAGGTCTTCACGCACTCCTGCGATAAGGTTATCTCGTCCTTGATACCGTTCGCCTTCACAGGTGTACCACGCACCACCCTTTTCGATAACGCCTAGTTCTACTGATAGGTCTACGAGGTCACCGATAGTGTCGATGCCAATGGGGTCACCACGGAAGTAGAAGTCATACTCTCCCTGCTGGAATGGGGGTGAGGTCTTAGAGAACTGCACATCCCACAGCACCTTACGTCCTACAAGTTGGTTGATAAGTTTATCTCCTACCTGTACCTTCTTCTCAATGGCCTGCTTCTGTGACTCAGAAGAGAATAACTTTACGATAACAGAAGAGTAGAACTTAGTTGCCTGACCACCTGTGGGTTGCAACTGTGTGTACATGGCAGAGATCTGGTTGCGTTGCTGAGAGATAAGAATAAGTAGTGTATTCTTGTTAGAGTAGTTGAGCATCTTTACTGCGTTGCCCATATCCTTTGACTCTGCACCGATCTGCTTTGTGTTCTCCAAGTCTTTCAACTCTTCGTTACCCTTCTCAAAGTAGATAGCGGGTAGGAGTGCGGAGATAGAGTCAACAACCAACACATCAATGCCAGCCTTCATCAAGTCTGTGCCCGTGTTCGCCATGTCATTAGTTGTCTTTGCTTCTGATACGATGAGGTTCTTTTCATCTACCCCCAACTTGTGTGCCCAGGATGGATCGAACGATTGCTCTGCGTCGATCCATGCACAGGACTTGCCTGCCTCTTGTGCCATGCCTACGATCTGCAAGCACAGGGAAGACTTAGCGGCACTCTTGCTACCCCAGATAAGGGACTGTCGTCCATAGGGTAGTCCCCCGTTGAGAGCACGAGTCAAAGCGTAACTAGGTAAGGGTTGACGGTCATACTGAATGTCACTACCAAAGTTAATTGCTTGTCGCATCTTTGGGTTTAGTTGTGCGAGAACTGCCTCTACTGACATTACGCCAACACCCCATGTCGCCACTCACGTTGCTTGTTTGCTTCTACCTTGAGGTTGAGAGCATTTGATAAACTATTCTTTGTGTAGCCTGTCTCGTTAAGGAATGCCCAGAAGTCAAGCACACGAATGAGAATGTCTGCTAGTTCCTCTACAACCTTGTCATCTCCTTGATCCTTACGAATAGCCTCTAGCACTTCGGTTACCTCGCTATGCACCATAGCAAGTTGCTTGAGGTAGAACACAACGTAGTCTGCCTCATTCATGTGATCGTAAGGCTCATAGAAACCCTGACGCTTTGCGTGAGCGTGTAGGGTGTGAGCCAAGTCATCCATGTCATTTAGATATGTCACTTTATCACTTCTTCCAATGTTAAATCTCCCTGCTTAGTTTTGCCAAATTCCATCTTGAAGGCTTTGCCTAGTTCCAGACGAGTGTGTGCCATAGCAAAGGAGGAAGGGAATACCGTGATGCTTCGCATCTCACGGTTAGCATTAGCGACTAGAAGCGTTCCCATGTTCGCTCCTGCCTTAGTCTTGCGAGGCTTCCATGCTAACACAAAGAACTCATCCTCTGCAAATGAAAGTTGTTTTAGGTTCAAAAACCTGACGAATGCTGCTTTGTTCTCACGGATCTCATCGACAGGAACAAACTCCATAACCCTGTTGTTAGCAACTAGGATAACATAACTCTTGCCCTTCTCAATGGTTGTGTTCTGTTCATCAAAGAAACCTGCTGTGCCTGTACCATCCATGATGTTTACCAGACTCCAACCTTTACCCTGACGGATACCGTTCACTACACCCATGTAGATGAACACACCCTTGTCCTCATGGTCATCACAGTCATCAAGGAATGCATAGAAGTGCGAGGGCACATCCACATTGAACTCTGGTAGGTTTAGGTACTCGTAAAGGTTCTTACGAACTCCCTCTTCATCGGCAGGGTTGTCTGGGAATGTCAATGCACCGACAGCATTCAGAGCCTTTAGTGCTCTACTGTTGAGGCCCTTGCCCTTAGTGTATGTTAGTTCTTCTACTTCCTTGTATGACTTGAAGGGGCCATTGTCTAGATACCGCTGGCCTACGAGGGCAGAGATATACTTGATAGACGTTAGACCAAACCGAATGCCCTTGCCTTCGATAGTAAAGTCTAGTTCACTATCGTTGATGTGAGGCAACTTGAGGGGGATACCCATACGCTTGCACTCAATGAGATACTCTGTGCGAGAGTCGTTGTCCTTCTCGTTACGCAAGATAGCATACATAAACTCAAGAGGATAGTTCACCTTGAGCCATGCAGTCCAGTAGGACAACAGAGAGTATGCGACAGCGTGAGACTTGTTGAATGAGTAACCGCTGTGCTTCTCAAAGTCAGACCACATCATATCAGCATAAGTAGAACCAATGTGCTTAGTAGCACCAGCAACAAACTTCTTCTTAAACTGATTGAACTCCTTAGCGTCCTTCTTCTTACCAATAATCTTACGGACCTTGTTTGCTTCGCCCTTCGTCATACCGCCAAGTTCTACGCAAGCCTGCATGACTTGCTCTTGGTAGAGGATGAGTCCGAACGTGTCGCCTGTGAAGTCCTTCATCAAAGGTGAGATAAACTCTACAGCCTGCTTGCCATTCTTACGGTCAAGATACTGACGACCGATAGACTTCATAGCACCTGGACGAACCAAGGCGTTAGAGGCTGCTAACTCTTCAAAGTTAGATACTTGCATCTTGACGAGTAGGTTGGTGTAGGGAGTGGACTCACATTGGAACACACCCTTAGTCCTACCCTCACTCAGCATTTGATAAACCTTCTTATCATCTAGTGGCAAGGATGTTAGTTCAACATTATGTCCTGTGCGTTCCTCAATGGTACTGAGTACGTCTTGAATAACTGATAGGGTCTTGAGACCTAGTGCGTCGATCTTGATAAGACCAATGTCTGCTGCTTCTTCCATGTCTACCCCGACTACAGGGATACGCTCCTTGCTTGCAGGATCTACACGAGTCTCAATAGCAGTCACCTGACTGATAGGCTTCTTGCTAGTCACCACGCCTGCGGCATGGATGCCTGTACCACGGATACGACCACGCAACTGCTCACCGATCTCTACAACCTCAGGATACTTCTCACGGAAGTCTGCGGTAGTGCGAGAGGTGCAGAAGTGATCCCATGTCTCAACATTCTTGAGGACACGGTTGACCTCGCCCAAGGGGATATTAAGAACACGACAAATGTCACGCACCATACCCTTATCTTTGAAAGTTAAGAAAGTAGCGATAGAGGCAACGTGCTTGTACTGTGCCTCAAGGTATGCTTTGACTTCCTCACGACGGGAGTCCATAATGTCTGTGTCAATGTCAGGCCAGTCATCACGGTCAAGGTCAATGAAGCGGAAGAACAAAAGGTTATGCTCAATAGGATCTACCTCTGTGATGCCTAGGGTGTAGCACAGGAGGGAGCCTGCACTAGAACCACGACCAGGGCCGACCATAATGTCATTCTTCTTTGCCCATTGAATCATGTTACGCACAACAATAAAGTAAGGTGCGAACTTCTTATCCTTGATGATGGACAACTCTTCTTCCAGACGCTCAACGTATTCTGGCTGGTCATCTAGTTTGAGATCTTTGAGACCCTCATAGGCAAGGGTGCGAATCTCATCGTCGCTATCCTTGTGTGTGACAGGAAGTAGGTTTAGGTTAGACTTAATTTTGTAGTCCTCTACCTTGTCTGCTACCTCCATAGAATTCGTAGCCATTGACTCATCCCAATCATCACCCATCGCTGTTACCATTTCGTTATAATCTAACAGGTGAATGTCAAACTTATTAAAACTCATCATACGGTCATGCCCATAGAGGTAGTCAAAACGCTCCATCATATCCTTGTGCTTGAGAGACTTCTTAAAGTCAGATTCCTTAAGCACCTTCTGGTGAGTGTTGTTTAGTAGCATTACCTCTTGGATGATCTTCTGGTCTACCGTTGCGTGGTGGCAGTCAGGAGTAACTACAAGTTGGTAGCCACCCTCCCTAGCCAACTCCACGAGGGATGTATTCATACCAGGCTGGTTGTGTGGCATAACCTCAACATAGAAGTCATCACCAAAACGGTCACCAAACCACTTGAGGTGCTGCTTTGCTACGGCGAACTCGCCTTCCTCAATAGCCTTGTTAATCATACCTGACATACAGCCAGAGGTAATGATAAGGTCATCGCCATACTTGTCTAGAATCTCAAAGTCAAAGCGTGGCTTACGGTTAAAGCCTTCGGTCCAAGCGATCTCACTAATCTTAGATAGGTTCTTGAGACCATTGGCATTTTTAGCAAGCACGACCAAGTGGTTGTAGTTTAAGTCTAGTGGGTCTGTTCGCTCTGACTTGTCTCGCTTGTCGTGGCGGTCTGTAGTGAAGTAGCCCTCAATACCTAGAATAGGTTTAATGCCCTTGTCTTTGGCTACCCGATAAAACTCACGGTGTCCTGATAGTGTGCCGTGGTCTGTGATGGCTACAGCAGTCATTCCAACTGCTTCTGCCCTATCCACATATTCCTGTGGTGTTGCTACTCCGTCCATAGGGGAGTAGTGAGTGTGAACGTGTAATGGTGAGTAGTTAGTCATTCTTCCTTCTGTCGTAGTGGTTGTGGCGGGGGTCGGTATCTCTCCGACCCCCACCGATGGGTCTTACCAGTTGATGTTGGTGGTGCTTGCAGATGAAGTAGGTAGTCCACCTTCAAAGCCAAGGTAGAACTGCTCTTGCTCTGCGTAGGGAACCTCACGAACAACCTTCTCAAGATTGAAGGGTGTGTAAGATGACCAATCGAAAGGCTCTGTGTCGGGAGCAGTAGGTAGCAACACATAGGTTGTGTCTGTGCCTGTGCCCTGACGCTTGCACTTCCAGGTAAGGTTGGAGATGCTGTTGGTATCAGACTGATACTCCAAAAGGGTGTGAACGGCAGATTGCTTCCCAAGCCCTTGTGACCAAACTGCAACGTAAGGTGCTTCCATACCGTCGTCTACAAGTAGGTTTGTGTAGAAGCGGTTGCGTGCTCGCCAACCTGCCTTTGGCTCCTTCTGTGCCATCTCGCATCCAAAGCAACGTCCCTCGTCCTCTGCGGTGCAAACAGCCTTCCGCTTGTAGTCATTGGGGTTGGTGTGCTCTGCAACGACGATAGCAAGGTCACGATCCTTGTCGTAGTTTGGTGAATCCTCGTCTAGTTCGTTGATGAAACGAACCTTCACGCTCTGTCCTTCTTCTAGCCGTAGCCAGCGGGTGCGTGGTGCATCGGGGTCAGATGTGTATGCTTTCTTGTTCACAACTGCCTCCACGTTCTTTAGTCCTTTTACAATGCTCATATAGTTTCTCCTAATAATGTTAATGGGTTTTGTATTTTGTTATGTAATTTAGTTATATCTTCTGTTGTAAGGTCACCAACATCTTTGTATCTTGCTGGCAACCCTATTATTATACCACGGCTTCCTAACTGTGTCAAGACCTTTTCACCCATCATTTTTCCAGCCTCGTCAGTATCGGGTATAACATAAACTTGGTTAAAGTATTTCTTAAGTAAGTCACATTGCTTGTTGGATACGTTTGCCCCTAGTGTAGCAACAGCAGGAACGCCCTCCTGATGAAGCCTAATGGCATCAAACGATGACTCTACTACATAGACATACTCCGAACTTCTAACCCTGTGTAGGTTGAATAGTATTTTAGACTTAGGAAGTTTTGGTGTATTCTTGAAGTCCTTGCCCTCAATGCTACGAGCCACCCATCCCACACAGATAGTGCCACTTGGGTCAAACTGTGGAACTGTGACCATATCCTGTGCTTCTGAGTATCCTAGTTTATATGTTGATAGGTCATGGATTCCTCTACCCGCAAAATAGTCACGGGCACGCTCAATAGCCTTGGCTTGCTCATGTAGTCTCGTTACCGTTTCGTTATCAAACGCAACATAGTCAGGCTTGTCCACCAACTTCTTGTCTAGCACATCAACAAAGTTTACTTCTTGCTCGTACTTTTTGATGAGGCGTAGAGCACCAAACTCATTGCTTCCCGTCATAGTCATCACATACTCCATAAGGGATGCGATCTTACGACAGCCGAAGCAGAAGAATGTTCCGTTCTCTTTATCTATCTCAGCCGCAGGTGTGCGTGTATTGCTATGATAAGGACAGAAGATAATCCAGTCCGTATCTACTTCACCCGCTATTGTGCCGCCTGAGGCAAGGATGACTCTTTCGGTCTGTTCTCGTGAAAATAGACTGGTCTCCCGCTTTCCACTCCTTCTAGGCACTTTGCTCTTTTCCTTCCGACGTAGGTTCCGTAAACTGATATTTCGAATTCATAGTGTGACTTGTTGTATGAAGTTGTCCATTCTGGTATGAGGTCAAGGCGTGGTACATACCCTGCGTCCCTCATCTGTTCCTCTAGTACCTCTGAGTAGATTGCCTGCATCCTGGCGAACGCTGTGGATGATACGATCTTTCCATCCATAGAGAAGCGTTTGATAGGTCGATGTGCAGTTGTCATGTGTCATATTATACCACTTCTTCATCCCTGAATCCAGTATGCCGCCGCATATTTAACACCTGAATTTGGGGGAAGTGCCTCGTGGCGATATATAAAGTTACTGGGGAATATAACTATTCTACCTTCTTTTGGCTCAATGCTAAACTCAAAGTTATTAAAATGGGTTTCTCCACCATCTGTATCGTTGAGGTATACAAGGGCAGAGATAACACGAGGTTGGCCTGGGCCTGCATCAACGTGAGAATGATATTGCTGTCCTGGCTCATACCTCTGGATAGAAGCATCTTCAATCTGTGTTAGTTCTACGCCATAGGCTGCGGCATACACCCCTACCTCATCATATACTCTCTTGTTCATATTATATACTTCTGGCGGGTTTTCAAAGTTGTGGATAGGTAGGAAGCAGGTGCTAGATGTTCTGCTTTCAGAAGGCACCAAGCCTAGACCAATGACCGAACGGTCAAAGCCCTGATACTCTGCATACTCAATGATGCTTTCGCAGTCCTTGATAGCATTATCTATAACTTCAAATCCTATTGGGTACTTACTCATTTGCGTAGTCTTTCTCCATTCCACATGCAGCACAGATGGAACGACCACGCCATTCAACGTAGTCGTGCTTACCGTTTTCCTCACATGTCATCTTCAAAATCCTTGTAGATAAAACTGCCCATGTCAAAGTCTACAGTCAGCATAAACTCACCTAGGAATCCGTTACGGTTCTTACGAAAGACACACTCTAGGGTGTCGCTGTTAGCGGCACGACCTAGGGCTAGGAGCCAGTCTGCGTCGTAGGCAATCTGGCGTGACCATGAAGTCTGCCCAAGAGTAGGTGCAACGTCCATGCGGGTTACGTCATCAGGTGTAGCAGATGAGATAGCCACGATGGGCACAGCACTTGAGAGAGCAAGCAACTTCAACTCACGGCTCAGGTTCTTCATCTTAACAACCTCTGAGTCTGCCTTGGTGTTAGAGGTCATCAAGTTAAGATAGTCTAGGAAAACAATGTCTGGTGAGTGCTGGTCAATCTTACCACGCACCACAGCGGGATTGATCTCCCCAATGCCCTCGTTAGAGATGATGTGGATAGGTGGCTTGCCTGCGAATGTCTTTTCCATCCATGCTTTCATTTGATCTAGTTCTACTTCACCACGGCTCAACTTACGATGCCGCCACATTCCTGCACCTAGCACGGTGAAGAAGCGGTTGCGAACCTCTTGCTCTGTCATCTCCATTGAGATAATAAGTGGTGAGCGTCCCTGTGCCCATGCCTGTGCCGCCATGTAAACAACGAACCAAGACTTACCAATGGCAGGGTAGGCAAGAAGCACACCCAACTGTCCTGGTGTGATGCCTGCGGGTAGGTAGTTATCAAAGCCTGGTAGCCCTGTGCGAATGCCGTGGGAGCCAGACTCATTTAGGATACGAACTTGCTCAAAATAGTCAAGAGCATTATCAATGTCTGCTACGTCTAGGTCACGCACCTCACTCGTTACCCGCTTGAGTTCAGCGGCTTCTGTAATGAGTTGGTCTAGTGCCTCAACAGTCTCACCCTCCTGTACGGCGGTTGCCGCTGTGCGTAGAGTGTTGCGAAGGTTGTCCCGTAGGTAGTCAGCACGCAATTCGTCTAGATGGTGCTTGGTTGCTCCTACCTCAATCTGTGGCTCAAAGTCAATAAACTTTTCCTTGACGAGATTCACGGTAGGCACAACTTGGTTCTGCTCGTAATACTTCCGAACAAACTCCCACACATCTCCGTGTGTGCGGAACAACTTAGTTGCGTCTGCTTGTAGCAGAACGTGAATCTGTGCATCTTTTAGGACTGCACTCAGCAGCCTATCTTCTAGGTTAGTAGCCACGCTTTTGCCTTCTTCCTGTTTTCTGCTCGTAGTTTTAGATCTTCTTCTATCTCAAGTTTCTTAGTCAAGAGGTCATCACACTTCCATTTAAAGGTATCCCATTTTGGGGTAGTAGTACAAATAGAAATATAATAATCTATCAACTCAAGAACAGTAGACATACCATAAGAATCTACTAGATCTCTAGCAGCCCATTGTTCTGTGTTCCTATTCATTTGTGGGTAGAAACCATAAGTATTATACACCGAATCTTTCCAATAGTCAAGTACGGCATACTTTGGCTGTTGTTTAGCCACCTAATTCCTCCTTGGCTTCTGCCAATTTATTTACAAGTTCTTGCTCAACGAATGCATAAACTCTATCTGATGCATCCTTAGTGGTTTCACCATCACGCACATAGTCTTCTACCTGAGCGTCAAGACGTAGTGACTGGAAGTTTCCAGTATTCAAGGTGTAACCTAAAGTCCAAGATACCTTGGTGTTTTCCATGATAACCTCCTTCAAGGTTTTCTCTATAGATCTTATTATACCCCTACCTTTGATATTTGTCAAGGGGCTAGTCATAAATATTTTCAGCAAAAACAGGAATGAAGTTTCCTGACTTATCTTTTGTATAGAGTTGTGCTGAATCTCCCATAGCAATAGCCAATTCTGCGGCTGTAGGAGTTTTATTATTTGTAATGTATCCATCCTTACGGGGTCGTCCTCTATGGGTACCCGCCAAAGTCTCTCGCATTTCTTTGATAGTGTCCTCGCTGTAGTATGCCCTCTTACCGAATACAGGTATACCGTCTTTTGTAGCACCTACAGGTTTTGGGATAAGACCACGTTGAACTAGTCTAGGCAAACTTTTCTTATGTAAGTTTAGTAGGGCAGCAGCATCCTTTACAAGATATGCCCTTCTCCTTTTCTTCTTCCACTCCGACATAGGTATCATAAACTTTTCCCATCGGTTGATATCATGTAAAGTAATCATTCCCTGTGCTCTTGATATATGTATTTTCTTAACTAATGTTCCGTTGAGAAACCACAGAGTTTTTACTCTGCGGGGTGCTCTTTTCTTTTTTTCAGTCATTACTGCGGTATTCCTACGGCTATGATGTTGACTGATAGGGACACAGAGCCCGTAGTATTGAAGCGTACTGTGTAGTCAACACGACTTGTTGTAACCTCCTTGACCGTTACAATGACGTTATTTCCGTAGTTGTTCTTGCCTACGTTTACTGGACTGATAGTGACAGTAGGAATATACTTGTAGTCAGTAGGAAAGTTAAAAGACAAGTCTTTGGTTGTGTCTGCAATAACAGACTCACCGCTTACTACCTGCTCTGTAGATGTAATAAACTTTAACTCAGAAGTCTTTACGTTCTGGTTACCCATAGTTGTTGTATATACAGTTGAGTAGTTGACGGCATTGTCTGACATTTGTACCGCCAAATCATTGATAGCAGATGCCAGAGAATAGATATATGATACGTCTAGGGGTTGTCCCCGTTCTGGTAAAGGTACTCTTGCCATGACTCTATTATACCATACTAGGCGGGGGGAGTAGGATTGGGGTTAGGCACCCTGAAATATACCCAATGGGATGTGCGGTTCTCATCAAGAGATACCACACGGGCACGGACAAGGTAGTAGTCTTCTTCTACTGACGGCATATCCTCATACTTTACGCTTACTGACTTAGCCATTATGCTCCCCCAAACACATCTAATCCAAACCTAAACTCTAGGAATGAGTTAGACCCAGCAATCTTATTTACAATTTCATCTGGAATGGTGTAGCCACTCATAACATATAGTGGGTTGGGAGTGCTGATGTTATCAAACCTCATAGCGTCAAAGGCTAGATACCAGTTAGCATCTCCACCTGTAATTTCTACCTCTACCCAGCGTGTTTCTTTCCAGGTGAAGTTAGGTGAGTAAACTAGGTCATCTAGTTTCTGCTCTAGCACCTGATACAACAAGTAGTCTGTACCTGTTGCAGGGTCAAGTATGTCAGGCTGCACGCTAAACTCAGCCACTCCCGCATCTAGGTTTCCTGGGTCACGCATAAACCTAACGGTGATAGTAGGTGGGGTAAAGTTCAAATTAGTTGGTGCCTCTGGGTTTACACTATGTAACCCTATCGCCAACTTTAGCACATCCTCTGGTGAGTTTTGTGATAGGTCTACGTTTCTACCGTCAATGTATACCTTCTTGGTTGTGTCGCTACGGATAAACAAAGTTTGGTTTAGGAACCTTGCACCCTCGTTACGACGGTCATAGACTGTGGGGTAGGAATCTGTCTTGTGAACAAGTGTTTGGTTAGAAGCATCACACCAGAAGATTTCTTCTGTCTCACGGATAACACCGTCCTCGTCAACGAGCAACTGTCCTGATAGAGCATTTGAAACAACAGGAATAGAAATAGGTACGTTAGGATCGGCATCGTAAATCTTCCAGTTCTCACTATCCACAAAAGAGAAGATAAGGCGGCTATCGCTCTGTGAGAGGGCATTTGAGCCATCTGACCATACCCCAACCTCTGTGATACGGTAGCGGGGGTCAAAGGGAATCTCAGCGGCAAATGAAATCTGGTCTCCCAATAGGGAGCGAGCAGAGATGGGGATGCGGAACATCTCAAACTTCATTTCTTTTTCTGTTCCATCTACTGCGTCTACTGTAGGTTCTGCACCACAACCGAATGAGATGTATGATGCATATGCTGGCACTTGGCCTAGCAGGTACTTACCGATAATATCTAGTCCCACATCGGTTATCATGGGTAAACCTCCAATGCTATTAGTTCATGCTTGCTTGCTACTTCAAGTTGGACGTATTCATCCTCGTTGACTGTATCTAAGTATACCACAAAGGCATCAGCGTCAGAAGACACAGCGGCCTGTAGGTCTGGGATACGCTTTGACATATCAATGGCAAACTTATTAAAGATACTGCGAATGTCGTTGTTGAGCATAAGGTTCTGGCTATTGAACTGCCGCTGGATTTCCTCTACGTTGGCTACCTCGTGATAGGCTGTTGACTCTCCATTGATATTGTCATGCCTTGCTACGGATAGAATCTCTGTGCCGCCGATGCTCTGGAAGTACATCTTCTCCAACTGCTCCGCAGACTGGGTATTCTTAGTCCAAGTAATGATGTTTGCCTCACCAATCTTTACCCCCTGGTTATAGGCATCCTGCCCCTTAGGTGGAGGGGGAGGTGGAGGGGGAGGTGGTGGTGCGGGAGGTGGTGATGGTGCTGGGTGTGAATAGTTGTGCCACCAATCACGGGCTGCTAGTGCGTTTGCCCTTACTGCTGCGTTCTGGTGGCCCTGTGTGTTGTTCCAGTTGGCTGCTTCTGCATTCAACGCTGCTTGAACGTCTGCATAACTACTAAAAGCCATCTTACACCTCCACCAAATAAACAGACATATTCATACCATTTTGATCTTTACCATAGTCAACCTGATAGGTCACAAACTTTTTCTCATCGTCGGCAATAGCATCTATGCTATCAAGCACCTTGTAGTCAAGCGTAAATATATCTCCCAATTCTGTGTGCTGTAGGCCAAAGGCATTGATACCCAAGCATTGCCGTGGCCTCATAGTTTTGCTCATAATCCATCCTATCATATTCTCTGCCTGTGCTGAGTTTTGGATATAGTCGCTTGTGATATTCTCAAACTCTTTCACACCATATTTGCTACGAGACTCTACGATTTGGTTATACTTTTCACGATACTCTTGGGCTGAGACATTGGTATCTACTTGGTTTAATTTGGATAGGTCTCCTACCTTGCCGTAGTAGTCATCTACGCTCAACTGCCTGCTAGTGTCCTGTGTGAAAGTTACCCCGATGATTTCAAGGAACTGACCTGTCTCTGCGTCAAGTTGTAGTGCTGTGTCTGTATTATTAAAGATTAAAAACTCTGCTCCATAGGCACCCGCAATAAATCCAGATACGCTGTATCCCCTTGTGTCGTTGATAGTGGGTGCAAGCACAGCGGCAAGGGCTGGATATGCCTTATCATACTTGGCCTCTATGTAAGCACACTCTCGCATAATGGTTCCAAACTCATCAAAATACATTTGATAATCTGGGGCACCTTCGGTCTTGATGCCTGATAGATATGAGTCACGGACAAAGCCAGAGATGCCATACTTACGGAGGGACTCGCTTTGCGTAATGCTGTCCCTACCGAATACCTCAGAGATGTTATTGACTGCGTTGGCTGATGGGTTCTCAGAGATACGCTCTGTTAGGGCATAGATATTACTAAACATACACTTTGACTTGCCCCTAACAAACATAGCACAGGTGTTGCGTGGCTGTTGAATGGGGTCATCGTCTGTTACACTAGCAATCTGGTTACCATTAAGATAGAGGTAGAATGTGCGAGAGCCAGACCTATCTTTAAACTCAACACCAAGGTCATAGATAGTTTCTTTCTCTGCTGTTACTAGTCTCATTTGCTCTGTAAACTTGCCGTCATTGACTAGAATTTCAGCCATACCCTCCCAAAGCACAACAGGAATCATCTCGCCATTCTTTTCTTGCATCTTGTAGAAGAATACATTGGATAGGGTTACAGCACCAGATCCAATCTTTTGTATCTTTACTGTTCCAGAACCGTTGTATGTGTTCTCTCCGTCAATACGAATAGTAATCTTTCCTGCTTTTGCATCTACACCCTCGGCATTCCACTCACCCTTTAGGTTGATTAGTGCCTGCTCTCCACCAGAATAAGTAACAACAAACTTATCTCCTTGTTTGATGTTATGCTCTACACCTGTGCTAATGACTACCTTAGATGTGCCACGGTCAGGGGTCATAGTTACTGTAGCATTGTATGTGGGGTTGGCTGGATTCTTAGGGTTAGTATCTTCTGATAGTGCTACCAACTCAAGGAAGTATCCAGAACTATTGTTTGGGTCTACCTGGACGGCAAGGCCCCCACCGCCACCGACAATGTTTACCTGCTCTGATGGGTTGTCTGGCTGTAGCGTTACATATTCACTCTGCCCCACAGCAGTTTGCTTGGTGTTAGAGTTAGAGAGAATCTCGCCAACGATACGCATACGAGTACCGAAATGATGATATGGTGCATCTGCCCCAAAGTCTTTCATAGTATATGTAAGGTTGTCTGCTACCCTTGCTTGCTCTGTGCCTCTGTCTAAGAATGAGTTTGGCCCTGTGAATACATATGAAGAAGCCTGAACTGTGCCCCTGTTGGTTGTGTTGAATCGTTGGTTCTCTGCTTCAACTTGGTAGGTGTCTGCTAAGAAGTTTTTGATGACGCTTGTCCTGGTAGAGGTGCGTGCGTTAGTATGAATTTCAAGATCCATTCCTGTGACTGCATTTTGCATATCAATGGGATACTTACGAATGTGGTCAGGAGAGTAGAGGTAAGAACTGTCCATCTGTAGGCCAAATGTGTTTGTTGAGTTAGTCCATTCTTCGTTTAGCCCTGCTTTGTGTTCTACTATTGTTGTTCCGAACTGCCCCCGCCCGTGGGCATTGACACTTGCATAGTTTCCATTCTCATCATAGTTTGGCTCTACCCAGATACGGACACGGCCTGTGGCATATATCTTACCACCGAAAGGTAGGTCTGCCAGGTATCCTTGGTAGTCATCGTTGTCTGTAATCCACCTTACACCCAAACCAGAAATAGAAAACTCAATAGCATCAAACCTGATAATTTCTCCGTTAGCATATAGGTATCCGTTGGCTCGTCCCAACCAAGTAATGCCCTCACCAAACTCCATTATGTTATTTACTATTTCTCCACCAACTATCTTTGGCTCCTCCGCTGTTATATCTTCTGAGAGAGGCAGAGCAGATAGAGAATAAATAGAACCGTTTTTAGATGCGGTATTGTATGTGCGTAGTTGTTGGTCGGGAGCAATCTCCCACAACTTAACAGGCTTGTAAGACCAGTTTGACCACTTTGCCGTATTGTATGCTTGCTTGAGTGCTGCCTTTTCTCTTTGGATATATCTTTCAGTAAAGTTAATGGTTCCGTTATTGACTACTTTCTTTTCGTTTGATGCAACAGTAATGACGTTAGCCAATCCTTCTTCATTGTTTTCTGCTCGCAAAATCCCAGCGATATCTCTTTGGTTAGAGAATAACCACTCACGAGTGCCCATACATAGGTTGTTCTTTTCGTCAAACCACATAGCAGTTTGAGTAGCGGTAGCCAACTCTTGTAAAATCTGTGCTACGTTCTTACCAGGAGAAACAAAGAAATAGGGAATAATGTCGTCTTGCTCATCGGGCATACGATAGAACTTGTAGTTTGAAAAACCTATATGGTCAAGTAGCATTACGATAGCAAAAGATAGTGAAATATCTTGCAGGAATAATTCTGGGGCAGTCTCTTGCTCAAGGAAAGTATATTTGTCTCGCAATGTAACGTCTAGTGTATCAAACTGTGCGTTAGACTGTGGGAAGCCTTCGGTATACAATGTCTTGATAGGAATGTGGATATTCTGCTGCTCTGTTTGTATCTGCCCAAAGTCATCTTTGTTGCTTACAATGACGTTTCTTACTACGTCATAGAATGTTACTTTCATTTTAGTATGCATTACTGTATCTACCACGTTACCGCCGCTAGTGATACACAACAGACTGTCTGCATTTTCATATGAGAACGCAGCATCGTTATTGTTTATTGCCATACTGCCTGTGGAGGCAAGAAGTTTTCCAATGGGTAGTGCGGCGTTTCCTAGGTCTCCAAGAATCTTAGAGATATTAAAAGTGATGACTCTGTTGGTCAAGTCTGTGACTAGTCTTGGAGACATTTCGATAAGGTCAAATGTTTGGTTTGCCTTATTCATAGTTGTTACTACAACACGAATGCCCTCAATGTAGTCAACCTCTCCCTCAGATATATCTGACTTTACAAGGTTTCTCACAACAGGAGTTGAGTCTCGCAAGTCTGCATCAATAACATCCCAAACTTGAGTTGCCACTACCTCAGTCCAGTTTGGACGCTCATACTTGTAATAACTTTTTGTGCTCTCAATCCAATATGTCTCTCCTTGCTTTGCTGTGTTAGGCAAAGCATTGGTTGTGGGTAGAGCACCCTTGATGAATACATCGTCCCCCAGAGTATATCCAAAACCTAATTCTACATATCCGTCAGTCCTAACGTGTGAGTCTGTTAGTGTCTTTACTGTTTCCCATACTCCGTTCTTTCTTACATCTACCCTCCAACTTGAGGGCACCGTTGCATTCTCCATACCAAACAAGGGGTCGGGGATCTCATCATCGCCAATGCGGAATGGGCCTTGGTCTACATCTCCTACGTTGGTTTGCATCTTGACAACGATACGGTTACAAGGCACAGCATTCTTATAAATAACATATGGTGCTACGTCATCAATGGTAAAGTCTTCACGAGAGATACCTCGCTCTTCACCTGTAACATCAACACGGTATGAAGTCCAATACTTAAATGAGTCAAAGCGTGAGCCCATATAGTAGCGTGGTCTTTCTGCTACTGCCCCACCATAGTTGTTGATGTATTGTGCTGATGCTGTGTCAGAAGCGGTATATCCAAGGTATAGTGGCTTATTGATACCACTACGAGGACGATCAGGAGACACGCAATCAGTTAGTGAATAGAGCAAACGCATACGCTCACGACTGTCTGTAAACTTAGTGGGAGTGTTAGAGCCTTCTTGGTAATATTGTGTTTCAATGACTGTGTTATTATCAGTAGCATTAAATGCTGTTTCTGATAAGTTGCCGTTGCGTACTTCGTGGTTTCCCAATGAGTGAATGTTACCTGGAATATTCATATTCCACTCTGCTATCACACGGCTATCTGTTTCGATGGTGTGAGAGTTTTTCATAAACTCTTGGAAGTCTTCTTCTCCAAACATTATGCCTCTTCCAAACCTACAGATACGTTCCACATATCATAAATGCCTCGCTTCTCAACAGAGAAGTTAAATGTGGAGAAAAACATTTGATAGCGATCTGGGAAGTAGTTTAGCATATCCATTTCATTACCACTAGGGGTGCCAGTCTCATCTACATAGTTTTCAAAGTTATCGTAAGACAGGAATACCCACATTGGGCCTGTGGTGTTCTTGTACCATGTGAACATATCTACACCACCAGCACCTCCGTCAGCCGTATATTCACACCCCCCAGCAGGGATGCGGCTGCCGTCCATAGCGTATGTTGTTTTGTTGTGATATGAACGAGAAGGCAATAGGTTCCAAGAAGTATTAATCATAATCTTGTCGGCAACATGATATGACCGCATATTGCCATTGATCATACGCATACGGTTTTCTATTCTTTGACTATCAATAGAAATGGGTGAGCGAGAGTGGTCTGATACAACAATGAAGTCCACTCCCTCTTCTCCCAATGGATATGTTGAGCCAGAATATTGACCAGACTTTACTACCTCTCCTGGGTTGTTAGACCACAGCATAGCCTGAGGACGCTTCCAACGCTTACGGTTGTCTACATAGGTGTTTCCCATACCCGTCAAAATCGTGGGTCCGTATAATCCAGCCATTATATGTTAGGCCCTCCTGTGTTCTGTAGTCTTGCTAGTGCCAACTTTTCGATAACAATGTTTGCTACCTCGTTGGCACTTGCTCCTTGAGCATTTACATTAACATTGTTGTTCATATTGTTAATGGTTGTATTCCCTATTATACCACTAACTGCATTGTTAGGTACTGCCCCTGTTGCAGAGGTAGCGGCAAACCTTGGTGTAATCTTGGCGAGGTCGCTAATGTCGGTGGCAGACATATCTGCGGTAGCAAATGCATCCTCGGCAGCCTTCCTGTATTTATCGTACTCGCCTTTCCAGTCTGGGGTGACCATTTTAGGCATCTCAATCTTGCCTACATCGCTTGCACCCTTAGTCATGTAGTCCCAATACTTCTTTGCTTGCTTTGTTTGGACCTTCAACATATCAAAGTTGTAAGAGTGTAGTTTTCCTTGTTGGTCTAGGATTTCTAGTCCTGCAAGTTGCAGGTCTTGCTGTGCCGTTTCTAGCACCCTTGACCTCTCAAACTTAGCAAGTTGTATCTTTTCTTCCCTAGCGGCAAGGGTGACTGCGTGGTCTGCTTGAGCCAATAGCCCATCATTTGCTATTTGCTCTGACTGTAGGTTGCGTAAGTGCTGAACCTCAATGTTGAAGATATCGTATTCGTAGTCCTTGATCTGTTGGTTATGTACTTCGATAGAGTCCTTGATAATGTTTATCTGGTCTTGCTCGTTACGAATAAGTCTATTGTAGTTGTAGATTTCATCCTCAAGGTCTCGCAACTTAAGGTTGGTCTGGTATTCCTCTTCTGTTAGTTCCCTTTGCCTGTCCTCAATTTGCTCACGGGTCATACCGCTATCTTGGCCTGTGAGGGAGTTAATAGCACTTTCCTTGTTTGTTTCCATCTGTGCCTTGTATGCGTCTGATGCCTGCCGTGCTTGCAGTTGTTGCATCTCTGCCGCCGCCTTAGCAGCAGCACCAATGTCACCGCTAGTCAAAGCCTGTGCTAGTCCAATTTGAGACTGTTGCTGTGCCGCAATAGCCTCGTTGATAGATAGAACCTTTTCTAGTGCTTCTATACGCTTGTCGTATGCTTCATTGATTTCTTCTTCCTGGTATCCCATAAGGGTAAGGTCGTGAGAAAGCATATCGTTTTCACGCATCTTGAGTTCTAGTGATCTCTTTTGGTCTTCAAGGCTACGTTGTCTTAGGTCTACCTCCTTCTTGAGACGCTTGATTTCATCTTCATAAATCTTCATGCCTCGTTTCTTTACCTTGATCTTATCTTGCTCAAGTTTAATTTGATGCTGAATAGGAGCAATCATTGTCTTTTGAATGACCGCTGTCTTAGATGCAATCTCTGCATTGTCTTGTTCTACTGTTGCCCTGTCTGTTCCTGCTGCATCAAACACAGCATCTTCTGCCGCATACTCTGCTTCCATAATAGCAAGTTCCATTGACTGCTGTTGTAGGTCAAGTTCTTGCTGGCGTACTTCTCGTTGCCGTTCCAAAACATCCAGCACAGTTGTTTCAGCCATTGCACGCTCTGTTGCCTGGTTCAAAGCATCGGCTCCAACCTTGCCACCAGCCATGTATTGTGCCATAAGTTCAGGGTCATTAAGAAGTTGCTGTTGAGTGAAGTAGTCAACATCTTGCCTATTCATCTTCCTTTGTGCTTTTTCTGCCTTCTTGTTTTCTGTTACAATCTTACGAGTTTCGTTGGCATTGTCTTGTGCAGGAGACTCTCCTGGCTCGCTATACTTGCCCTTGAAGTAATCCCTCTCAAACTTATCCATCTTTTTGGGGTCACCCTTGGCTTTTTCCCAAGCCTCCATTGCTTTATCGTTTTCTTTGAGTGCTTCGATTTGTTCTTCCGTCAAAGATGTACTACGGCGAATGGCTTCTGTGTATCCAATGATGCCGATTGCATTACTGTTCTCACGTTCTTTGTACTTGTCCCAACGCTTCTTAGGATCGTAGTTACCCTTGATGCCCTCGTCAAATTCTTTGTCACCGCCACCGCCGCCTCCACCACCGCCGCCGCCATCTGGACTTCCCCAAACGTGCTCTGCACCAAGGTCTACAGCATCTTTTTGCATTTGCTGTCCTGCTTCAAGCATACCCTTTGCCTCGTCATAGAATGCTTTTCCTTGTGAGGTTGCCATCATTGCTGGCGTAATACTATTAAGCATACCCTGTGCTGCTTCTATCATACCCTCGGCATTAACATCCATATCAACAATCTTGGCAAATACGGTTGGTGGAATGTTAACAACACCAGCCTTTCCAAACTTCTCTTCCATTTTGGTGATAGAGGCTTCTACTGCGTCTGGGTCTGCTTCCTCACCATTCAATGCTGTGATGATATCAACCATCAACTTTTTCTTAGTCTCAAAGTCTGCCCCGTCCATCTCTTCAACCAAATTCATAACGTTCTGGAATTCTTTGCGGAACTTGGCGGGAGTCATATTCTTCTTTTTTACTCCATCTTTGAAAGCAAACTGGATAGCAAGAGCCTTCTCTTCTTCGCTGCCAATACCCTGTACCATATTTGCCATAATTGCTGTGTCGTCAATAAGTTTCTTCCATTCTTCGGGGTCCATATCCTTGCCCTTTGGATCTTTAAGATCAAGACCAATAGCAACCTGTAGTTCTTTGGGGATACGCTCATTTGCATAAATTAGGTTATCAACAAGCAACTGAAACTCATCTTCACCAAGACTGCCGTCAGCGAGAACAACCTTGATGTATGCTTCTAGTGCTTCCCTATCTCCACCTAGAATGTCCGACAACTGTCCTAGTCCCTTTAGTCCACCCTCTTCCATACCGTCTTCAATACCACTAGCAGCATAAGGGGTAATCAACTCCGTTAGTTCTGGACCCAAGATATCTGCGTTCGCACCCAAAAGCAACTCTAGGTCAGTAGATTGTTTTGTGGCCTCTCCTGTTAGTCTCGATGCCTCTGTGGGGTTAAGCCCCTCTGTATCAACAAACTTAAGGTCTGCTATTGCATTGATTACAGTTGCAAAACCTTCTATGTCCATTCCCTTAGTAATATTTCCTAGAGAAGTTGGATCGAAAGAGCCTGAGGTTAGACGTACATATTTTTCTCGCAAGTCCTTGTTTGGATCGGAACCATCGTTTTGAATACCAAGTGGATTGCTTGGGTCCATCTCAAGGTTCTTAGCAGCAATAGCGGCTTGCATAGCACGGAATTGATCTCCCCCTGCTGCAATCGCCTCCTTGTATGCTTTAGCAACAAGAGTGGTTTCGTCTGCTATGTCTGCCGCCATGCGTTCTGCTTCCTCAACAGGCATACCCGTTGATACAGCAATAGCAACATCTCCTAGTGCTTGAGCAACTGCTTCATTTATCTCAATTGCCTGTTGTGCAAGTTCTTGTGAACTAGCCTTACCACCAGAAGCAAAACCACCAGATGATCCAAAGAACCCTGGCTTTTCATATCCCAAGTTCTCTCGTATTTGACCTTCAACTCTACCACTTACATCGCCAGCGACTTCTTCTCCATAACCCTGTTTTTCTAATTGAGCCTGTAGTGCTTGCTCAACTCCACCCCTATCAGTATTAAACTTGATAGCGTATGATAATGCTGCCGACAATTTTTCTTGTGCGTTTGTTACCTTATCTGTAGCCTCTCTAAGTTCTTGGAAAGATATTGTTCCCTTCCTATAGTCTTCCTTTGCAGCCTCAAGAACGGTAGTCCAGTCTCTAAGACCCTGCATAGAAGAACCAACAATAAGAGATGCTTCTTGGAAGGATAGAGTGTCGCCCTTTTTAATCTTTTCGTTTGCGTCACTAAGATCTCCAAACTTATCTGCCTCTCGCATTCTCTTTTCTGCTATCTCAACAGCCTTATCTGTTGTAGTCTCAAAAGTTTCGTTAAACTCTCCTACTGATTTTGCTAAAGCGTTTCCAAGATCAACATCTCCCAATTGCTCTGCAAAAGCCCTGGCAAACAATTCTGCGTCTGCACCCTCAACAAAACCTTGCACAACAGCGTTTTGTACATAAGACTCTATTTCTGCAAACCTTTCTGGGCCTGTTACTTCTCTTAGTTCCTCAACGATCTTCTGCCCTTCCTCAGACTCAAACATAGGACTAAACTGTTCGTAACGCTCTCTTTCTTCCTCAGATAGTTTCAACTGACGGCGACGCTCAAGTAGTGTTGATTGGTTGAACATCTTAGCCATACGCTCTGCTGCCTGTGCTGCACCACCCAAAGAAGCACCTAGTTCTGCTGCCTCACGAGATGCCTCATCAACACCCTCACGCCACTTAGCAACTGCATATCCTACACCAGCGGCAATCAAGGTTCCTGCGGCTACAATGCCTTGAGCCATAGGTGGAAGCATACCTGCGAATGAATTTATCTGACCAGCAGCCATAGTAAATGAACCGACAAGTTCCTTGCTTACACCAGCAACCTTTTCTCCTTCTACCGCCATAGCAGCCATACCTGCCATAGAGATAACCTGACCACCAACCATTCCTGCCATACCCATCTTGTTACGCATATACGACTGCTTCTCTGAACCAGCACCAGCATCCATTGGAGGAGCGTCAGGAGCATTGCCCTTAGCACCTCGCTCCACCTCATCCATCTGTTCAGCACCTACACGCTCGCCCTCAAACTCTTCGTCAAAGTCAAGGGCCATTTGTTCAGCAACTTGTCCTGCTGCATTTACTGGTGCTTGGGCATTCTTAAGAACACCCTGGGCCAAACCATCTGACATTCCCTCGCCTACTCTTTCTGTGGCACGAGAAGGTGAATTTATTTCTGCTTCTTGGTTTGCTGCATCAATAGTTTCTCCTACAGTTTCACGCATTGCTTGTTCTGGTTTTTCACCACTCTTAGAAACTCCTCTTGCAAACCCTTCATTAAATCTTTCTCCAATACTCTCTCCCTCCTGCTCTACAAGCAAGCCTAGTTGGTCAAGGTCGTTAAGAATCTTATCTCCCTGCTTTCTACCGTGATTGTCTTGGTAGTGTCCCCCTTGGGTACGGACGCCCTTTGTAGCACTTGAATCATTAGACGTAACCTGAACCCTTCTTGTACCTTTACGAGAAGAAGAATCTGGAAACTCGTGCATCCTCTTGCTACTATCTGCCCTGTTTTCTGCCCTGTATTTTGCTTGCTCAGGTGTAGGATCAGAACCGTCATCTCTAAACCCACGACGCTCTTCGACTATTTGCCTTTCTGCCTCTTCAAGCCTCTGTGTGATTCTCTTTTGTGCTTCCAACTGCTTTCTTTGTTCATCAATATCAGCCTCACTAATAGCCTGCCCTTCGGCTTTAGCCTGTTCCAACTGGTCTACCTTCTCTTGCAATTCTGCTTCCAGTTCTGCCGATGCTTGCTTTTCTAGTTCAGCAACAGTAGTGGTACCCTCTCGTGCTTCGCCTCCCTCAAGAGCGTCTGCTATTGGCAAGTCATCAGGAAGGTCGTTTGCGAGGGTTTCCATCTTGGTTTTGAGCCTGCGAGCAGCCATAACAAGTTCTGCTTGCTCTTCTTTTATTTCTGTTCCGCTTGCAGCAATTTCTTGAGAAACAATACTCATGTATGGATCTTTTCGCCTGCCTAGGTCTTCGGCAAATGCCTTACCAGAAACACCGCCCCCACGCATAAGATTGTTTGTTGATGGGTCTAGTTCAACAACTCTGTTGTTGTTGACTTCCATTCTTCCTTCATAGCCAGTCTTTGCCGCTTCATCTTTTGTTCGTTGCCAAGATGCTTCTATTTCTTCGTGATAGTCAAGTTCTCGTTGTGCTGACTCAAGTGCTCTCCTTCCTGCTTCTGTTTCAACATCTGCTGTTTCTTGTACAACTCGCAACGTTTCTGTTCTTATAGCAAGTAGTTCTTCTAGTTTGTTATCAGCATCAGGATCGCCTGTTTTCAATACAAGAACAGAGCCAGCACCGTGAGATTGGTTACCCTTTGGATCTCCTACTCCACCTCCTATATTAAAGCCTTTAACGCTACCGCTGTTTAGTGCAGACAAGAAACCACTATTCTTTTGTGACTGTTGCTTGTTTACAACAAACTCACCAGGAGTCAAGAGTGCGGGTACCTTGTCTGTGTTTCCTGCACCTGGAACCTTACCGCCAGTAGCAAAACGCATAGGTGGTCGTGCACCACCGCCGCCCTGTGCCTGCTGTACGTTTAGCCTATTGTATGCATTTACTAGGTCATAGACTGCACGCTCTTGCATCTCAAGAGAGTTGGTGACCATGTTTTGTGCATTTGCTAGAGACATTGCGGCTGCTTGCTGTTCTAGTTGTTCTAAGGTTAGACTCTCTGCTCCCTTTGCTGCCCCCTTGAATCCAAACAAGACATTAAGTAATGACTTGCCAGCATTCATGGCGTTACCTGCTAGGTTTGCAAACAAGCCAACAAGCATAAGAACACCAGGAATAACAAGTCCAACAGCAGCGGCTAGTCCACCAACAATCTTTTTGAATCCCTCTGGCATACTATCAAACACCGCAAATATCTTTGTGCCAATCTGAATAAGTGGTGTAAGGAATTCCATAACCATTCTACCGATAGGAGCAATAGCCATCTTAAGTTCTTCCATTGCCTTAGCCATCTTCATGGTTTCAGATTCTTCCAATGCCCCTAATTCTTTGTCGGTCTGTCGTGCTAGGTCTTCTGCACTAGCACCCAATAAGTCCATAGTCTTTGATGCCTGTGAGCCTTCTTTGTTGAAGTTCTCAAACAAAGCACCGAACCTAGCAAACTGTCGCTTACCGAATACGTCAGACAAAACTTGCTGTTGCTGTAGATCAGATAGTCCTGAAAGTCCCTCTGACATAGCATCAATCATTCCAAGGAAGTCGCCCTCATTCTCTGCAACAATCTTAGTTAGGTTAATGCCAAACTTTCCTGCCGTTTCTTTTGCCTGCTTAGTTGGAGTAATAAGGCGAGCAAGACCAGTCTTCAAAGCGTTAGCAGCCTCATTAGCACCGATACCGCCCTCACGCATAGCGGTCATAACGACTGCCAATTCCTTTACGTCACCACCAAGACCCTTTACAACAGGAGCAACAAGTGGGATAGCCTGAGTCATATCACCAAGAGATAGAACGGTTTGGTTCTCAACTGCGTTAAGGTAATCGACTGTCCCACCAAGTTCATCTGCCGCAACACCAAAGGCCGACCCCATAGAGATGATGGTGTCAAGTGCTTGCTCCTGAGTGATCATACCAAGGGCTGCCAACTCTGTAGCATTCCTGGTCATCTCAATAAGTTCATTTCCTGTCGCACCAGTAGCGGCAGCGTCAGCGGCAATAGCAATTGTTTCCTTGGCTGTGAAGCCTAGGTTTGCCATCTCTGTAGATAGTTCTCTAATGCTTTGTGTCATCCTATCTGTTTCAGCAGAAGATGTGGTGAAGTCACCATAGACACGTTGCAAGTTAACAATTTCTCGCTCTACATCTTGGAATGCCTTGACTGCGATAGTAGCAAAGATAGTCAAAGGAACGGTAAAGCCAACCATCAACTGACGGCCTGCCCATTGCATATTCTTACCCCAGTTTAGGGCTGCCGTGCCTGCTTGGTCTAAGGCACGAGTAAACATCTGCATTTGCATAGCAGACTGTGCGGCTGCCTGATTTGCGGCAGAGCCAGACGTTACTAGGACACTTGACATGCCCTTGGCACCATCACCTATTTTCTTATATTCTGCTGATACGGCTGCTGCACGTTGTTTTACCAGATCCCATTCTGTACCCGTCTTTCTCAAGACGTTGCCCATAGTCTTGAAGGATGCACCAAAACTACGAGAGGTTCCTGCAAGTTGCCTGTCCAGCATACTCATGCTGTCTCTGACGTTGATAATCTTGCCGTTAAGTGCTCCTAGTTGTCCACTAGCATCCCCCAAACCAAGGTTAAGATTCTTGCCAGCGTTTGCCGCCATGGACTTTTGAAGAAGAGTGATTTGCTGTTGCAGAGCAGTAAGTTGAGCCTGTGCTTGCTGGGTCTCAATATTAACTCTGATGTTTGCCTGAGTGTCACTCATAATAGTTTATTATACCATAAGACACTTTATCCTAAGGGGTTTGTTGGCTTGTTTTCATCCTTATCATTGAAACGGTTATACCCCATATCTTTGCCCATTTGGAAACCTTTTCTTGCACCATACTGACCTTGCAAAGATAGAATGTCATTAGCATCTTGTGCCATTCCACCAGAGGCAGCACGGGCTTGAATGTCCTCAAAGGTAGATGCTTTCTTTTGGCCTACTTTTTGTTTTGGCTTTCTACCTGTTTGCTTATCAAGGTCAATGCCTTGAATGGCTGCCGAAAACTTTTTCTCGTTATAGTCTCGCTCTTTCATTGCTTCTAGGATAGCAACAAGTTCAGCCATGCATAGGCTGTCTTCTAACTCTTCAAAGTTTTTCCATATACCTGATAGGAAAACTTCTGCTTCTAAATCAGCGAGTTCTAGTTCGTCCCAGGTAGCCCCGCCGTCAGGTTTCCCGTATCATCAAACTTAATGCCTGATGCGGCTTCTACAACCTTGTAGACGGAGGGTAGGTCGATTGAGTCTTCTAGGCGGTCACGGTCAACTGCTAGGTCTGGTGCGTACTGCTTCATAGCAATCTGTACGCAGTCAAGTAGAACGTCCATGCTCTTGTCATTGTCGTCTACTACCTCTGCAATGTCTGCAAACTTCTTCATAAACTCACGAAGTAGTGAGATCTTGAGGGGACGCATAGCAATCTTGGTGCCGTCCAGCAACTCAATGTCAGTTGTTTCATAAACTGTTGTAGCCATTTATAATCCTTATTCTAGTAGTATGGGCTTTTGCCTATTACTATTATACCACATGCCGCAACCCCCGCCCAATAGGGACGGGGGCCACGGGTATTCTATTGTTATGTTGTTATTAGTCCCTTGTTGTAAAAGAAGGGGTTGTCTGTCGTCCAACCACAACAACTTGGTAGGTACGGTCGATGATACGTCCGTATGAACCATTGTTTGCAGGTAGCAAACGGAAGTTGGCATCGAATGTTGATGCTGCGTCACGAGAAACTGAGACGGTTACTGCATCCATGCTGAGTGCACGGAATGCGACGTAAATACGCTCTACCTCGTCACCAACCTCACACATACCTGTACCTGGACCGACTGCACAGAGAGCACGCTCTACTGGGCACTCGCCTAGTTCACCTGCGGTGATTTCTAGAACGTCCATGCCATTTGCGAGTGTTCCCTCGTACTGTGCACCTGCTCCTGTTCCAACAACGATAGCCTCTGGTGCTGTGTCACCATTAGCCATCTCAACGCCCTTACGCTCGGGGCCTATATCGGAACCTGAACCTGATCCGTCACGGAGACCACCGTGGTAGTTGCTGTTGGTGGAGTCGAAACGGACACCTGAGTAAGAATCTGGAAGACCAGTCTTTTCATCAGGGGCCACTAGACCAGCGTTAAGGTTATTTGTGGAAGCAGCAATTGCGTAGAGAAGGTTCTCTAGGGTTGCTTCTGCAAATGTGGTGTTGAGCATAACCTCCATGCCCTGCTTGAAGATCTTAGCAGAGTCTAGAAGTTGGTCAACCTCTACCTCACCGAAGTCTGGTGTGATTGTTAGAGTCATACCATTCTGTGTGAAGCCCACGTTACGCCATTTTTCATTTCCTGCTGCTGATAGAGTCTCACGGTATGATTCTGCATCAACAAATGCAGGCATGTTGCTTCCATCGGGTTCTGTGATGGGGCCTGGGGCGTGGATGAACAATGATGCTGCACCCACAATGATATTCTTTGAATCGCCACGACTGTATGCCATAATATTTTCACCTCTTTTATGTAATGTATTGGAGATACACTACTTGGGGCGTTTCCTCGTATATTATTATACCACTATTTTAGCGGTTTAGCAATGCTTTTCTATCATTGTAATGATATTCTGTCTCAATGATAAACTTGCTTACATAATACTGATTGGTTGTGTAGTTTCTCTGTGCCCCCGAACTTGACACCTGGGTAGAAGTTTGGTATACCCGAACGTGATGGAAGAAGATGCCGTAGTCCCTGTCTCTATTGTAAGCATTAATGTCCTGTGCTACATCGTCCATACCGTCAAGGATGTATTGAATGGCAGAGCCTAGGGCCATAGAGTCTGATGGGTTTGCCTTGAGAGCATAGTGAATCTGTTCCTTCTTGATGGGGTAGAATGGGTTGGGGTTAATGACCATCATTCTGTCATAAACAAAAGTTGGCTTTTCTTTCCAGGGGTTATCTCCTGCCGCACTCTCACCAAGGGGGAAGAAAGGCTGTACACCCTCATAGTCAAACACAAAGTCAGGGTCTAGTTCTGCAATCTTAGCCCACAAGTACCTATTGATGGGTACTGCGGGGACGATGGGAACCATATCTTTGAGAGCCATTATGAAATACCTGCCTTAATTGTAGCATAGTCCATTCCTGCTTTTACTCCACGACTGTAATTCATACCCTTGCCCCAGCCACGAGAAAACTCATCTGCTGTCTCCATTCCTCTGGTCAATTCTTTCACCAAAGCCTGGTCCAAGAAACTAGTGAAAAACTCATTGAACGCATTAGCAAACCCGCCTTCTGCGTTTGGCCCTCCTGGGCTTTGCACGGTTACGCTTTCAGTTGTGAATACCATTCCATCGTCACCTTCAAATGCTAACGCCCCATCCCCTCGTGGAGTAATAGTAACGGAAACTCCTGCTTCCATAATCTCTGCCTTATCAACAAAGGGGGTATTGCCTCCTGGTGCGGTAGTACCGCTAGGTAAAAGTCTACTTACAAACCTGATGAAGCCTGTGCCTACAAATGACTCCAACTCAAACAAACGACCACCAGCGTTTCCAGTCATACCCCATTCGTATACATGGTGCAAAGATGATGGGTCTAGCCTAGCAGAAGAGTCAATATACTTATAGAATGCCTGCTTGATAACCTCTGCCATCTGGTACAAAAACATTTGTTCATTTGAATTGATGCCAGCAATAAAACCTTTGGAGTATCCAATGGCTTGCTCTAATGTCTTATTGAAGTCTGTAGCGTCAAAGGTAATCATAGCAACTCCTGGTTATCGGCACGCTCTAATAGAATCTTGTAGTATTCAATTTCATTCCAGGGGTTGAGGAAAGGGTCAACACTCATAACCTCAAAGAGGATAGGGCTGCCGTCCTCGTTTAGGTGAAGTTGCTTTCCTGTTGCTGTGTCCTTGATGTTGGTGATAATGATATCGCTAATGGGATGATACTGTCCTTGTGACCCTACCCTTGGATCTGTGTCTCCCATAAACCTACCGTTCAACCTTTTCTTATATTCGAATTCTCTATCCGCTGAGAGGTCTTGGAGATTTACGGTGCCCATGACGTTCCAGTAGGTCTCTTTTTGTGTCCTATCCTGGTACCAGACCTTTATTTCCTCACCGTATTCATTCTGGCCTACCTTGCCAACAGTCACATCTCCTATGGGAATAGGGTTGCCAAACTCATCTTGATACTGACCACCAGGAACAAGAATCTCTTCTGGCTCTTGTCCCCAGAAGTTGTAGGTGCAATACCAAACATCACATTGCATTCCACCTAGGAAAGATGGTAGTTGCACACCCATTTACAACACCCCAAGACGACGGAGGTGTGGCTTCTTATTTAGGTATTTTTCAAGAATGATATCCACAGGCTTACTACCCGTAGAACCAAACCCACCTAATGCCCTGCTCCTATCTCCATACACCAACTTGAATTGATCTGTAGAGTATTCCTTGATGTAGTCATCCATTACGTTGCCGCCAATGTTGCCTGTCTCTTGGTAGTTTTTCCACAAGATACCTGCGGCAAGTAGAATGTCATCGGGCACCTGCTTGTACCCGCCACCTAGTAGCCAGTTGTAGTAAAAGTTTTTGGGAAAGAATGGGCTTTCGTAGTGGTGAGTCCTGTAAGTATCAGAGTTAGCGTGCTTCATCCGTGGCTCATTCCCTGCCTCAAACCTACGTTCTCCCCACACCATAGTAGCGGCTGTGCGGTCTTGTGTAAGTTCGTAAACCTTCCAGTTTGTCCACTCTGATCCCTCATCTGGATACTTCTTGTAAACGTGGACATTGTTTTCCCACACATCTAGTATCTCTGATAGCCCTCCTTGTGAGAATGGTGCTGAGTCCATACCGTCCATTCCTGGCAAGGCAAAGAAGTCAATGCCTAGACCCTGACCTTCAAATGGCATACGAGTGTAGTAGAAACCACCTGTAATGGCATCAATAAGTAGTCTAACCAACTCTTCCTCAACAGGGTCAAAGAATGGGTTGTCTATGTCTAGGTAAGCGTGTGTAATGCTTAAGTCTTCTACAAAGTCTGTGCGATCATCATTCCATGTGTATCCTGCCGCTACCTCTTGCACGGAGAGATCATATGTCTCATCAAACATAGCAAATGGGTATTGGGGTAGTTCAAAGATAAGGTTGCCCATAGCGTCTGAGATAACCGTATCCCCCCAAGTTGTAAAGTTGTTTACAACAGCCACATCATATTCTGTAGATGGCTTCCCGTCTTCAATGGTTATAGTTACGGGCTTGGGGGGATTACGATAAACCTTCATTACATACGCCGTCCCTTAGGGCCTGCAAGTTCACCAGGCTTGATACCTGCTGCCTTTGCCCTTGCGAGTTCTTCCTTGCTTGCTGCACGAACGTCAGGAAGACGAATCCAAATGCGTCCAATGTCTTCCTTTACAATGTTGTATCCTAGTTCTAACTTACCCAACTTGGAAGATGAGTAGCGTCGTTCAGAATAGACACATACCTTGTCATCGTGTGGGGCGGGAGCATTTGTTGCTACCTCGTCCATAGCCTCTAGGCGGCGAGCGATCTCTTCTTCCTCTCGTGCCTGTCGTGCTTCTTCGGTTGGAGCAGTTACAACAGAGGGCTTATCTTCTGTTGGTGCTTCAAAGGCTAGTGGCTCTGTTTCTGCTGGTACTGCTTCATCTAGAATGGCAACAATGTCTGCCTTCTTGGTTGCACTCTGCAACGGAATACCATTGGTCTTTGCGTACTCACGCAATTCCCTAATGGGCATATCTTTAAAATTCATAGTTGTCTCCTTCACTACTATTGTTACTATTATACCACAAATGCTTGAAGGGGGAGGGCCGAAACCCTCCCCCACCAAACGTGTCGAACTTGTGCTTATGCGTATGATGTGTAAGCAACAGCGTCTAGTTCTTCCCATGCAACGCCAAAACGCATGAATACTGTGTATTCAATTGTGTCCTTCTTGGCTTGGTACTCACGGTTTACTGTGATATCACGCTGAATACCCCAAATGCGGTTAGCGGGGAATGTTAGTTCAACGTAATCCTCAGGGAAGTAAGGTACCTCTAGGACTGGTACACCTAGAACACGGGTAGCCTGTGGGCCACCTAGTTCTTGTGCTGCACCACCAAGGTATGCATTTGCATACTGCTCGGTAGAGGGAACCCAACCTGTGTGAGTGCCTGTTCCGTTGGATGCTACGATCTTAGCAAAGGTATCGCTACCTGCGTAGAAGCGTAGACCACTCTTGATTGCACGGTACTTCCGTGGCATAGCGAGGATGATCTCCTGCATAACCTCGGTTGACCAGATGGGTGTCTCTGCGGAAGAGACTGCGACTGGATCTTGTGCTCCACCCTCATTGATGAAGCGGTCCCAGTCACCTGCTGGCTGTGCGAACTGATCTAGAGTGTTTGCACCGCCTGCTACTGCTGCGGCAGTTGCAAAAACTGGTGGAACTGCGGCATGTGCCTTGTTGAGCACCTGGACATGGAATCCGTCCATGATACCTAGGAATGGATCGGTGGTCTGTGATAGGTCACCATTGATAGCCAAATCCTCAATATCGTTAGCAAATGCACTTGTCATTAGCCGAACTAGGTGGTCTTCTAGTGCTGCACCTTCGATGTTATCTTCAAGTGCCTCAGTTGAAACCTCCCAGTCTAGACGCAACTTCTTGGTAGATAGATCTACCTTGGTGAAAGTTGCTCCTGCGTTCTCGTATGTGCCATCAGCCTGGGCTGCTGCACGGAGTACACGCTGTCCTACGTTTACCTTCTCTAGTTCCATTGTGTTTGCACGCATGGTAATGCGACGACCATCCTTAGCAAGGACGGTGGCATCCCAAACATAATCAATGAACTGCTTGGCCTGCTCTGGGTTGAGGACACCTCCACCAATTTGACCTGATGGGTTAATGTCCAAAGGGGATGAGCCCTGTCCCTCCATTTGGTTTAGGGCTTGTCCCATGTTTCCGTAGTTTACTGCGTCGCCGTCATTCTGCTGACCAACGCCGCCAACTCCGATGTACCCAGAAGCGTGATGGGTAACGGGAACACCTGGGTTGTTGGGAGCCACGCCTGGATTTCCAGTTGCGTTCTCAACGAGGGTGTTGGTTGTACCCTGACGATCTGCTGCACCTTGTACGGTGTCGCCAGCAGCCTTCTCTAGACTAACGTCTGCAAACTCTTCTGTAGTTGTTTCGTCTGACATAATTCTTTTCACCTCCGTAATTTTTCCTTGTTATTAGAATAGGTCGGACTTCTTGAGGAAACGTCCACCCCATAGTGATTTCTCAGTCATCTCTGGCTGAGACTGCATGATCTCTCCAAAATCAGCAGACTTACGGAAAGCGGTATCACGTTCTACCGCATCAACACGCTTTCCAAACTCGTTATCTTGTGCCTTTAGGGAGACAAACTCGCTATTCAATGTAGCGACTGCCTTGGAGATCTCCCCTACCTGTGTGTGAACCTTTGTGAGTGCATCGGCAAGAGACTTGATCTCAAGAATCTGTGTTGAGATACTGGCTACTGCTGTAGTCAATGCCTCTAGTTTCATCTCTACTGTCTCAATCTCTTCGGCCTGCTCTTCAGTTGCCTCGTCTTTTGCTTCCTCTACAACTTCCTTGGCTTCCTCTACGGCCTCTTCAACTTCTGCCTTCACTTCTTCAACAGTCTCTACCGCTTCTTCAACGGTTTCTTCGACTGCCTCAGGGGTCTCAGGAGTGGCTTCTGTACTTTCGGACATATTCTCTACCTCCTTATTTTTCCTGACTGTGGTTAGAATGCCCTTAACCATCTGTGCTTTGTCTGGGTCATTAGACTCCACAAAGCCGATGTTTTCCATTGCGTCGCTGCAACGAGGGCAGGCAGACTTTGTAGTAGAAGAAAGTTGAACAACATCATCGTGACCGCAGTAGTACACGTTCTCAATGAGTGCTTTTGCAAGCATACCACTCAACTCTCCACTCTTCTGAATAGATAGAACGTTGGCAAACTGATTTGCGGGTACGTCCACCAAGGACAACTCACTTAGAGTAAACTCCTTGATGACACGAATGCTCTTTTCAAGGTCACCATCATACATAGTGTCCTCTGCGTCAATATCTCCTGCAATGGAAAATCCTGTGAGGGTGCCGTCAAGTACCTTTTCCCAAGTGTCTTCGGCTCCCTTTGAAATGTATGCAGATACATAAACTCCTGCGTACATCTTGTTTGTTTGTTCATCAAAATATGTGTCTTCTTTGAATTCGACCATTTTACCTACCGCTTTCTTAGCGTCGTGTTGTTCACGGATGTTACCCGCAAACTTACCAAAAGCAGAAATAGATGCTTCCTTTGTAACAATGTCTCCCTGGCGGTCGATGTTATCCAGAGATGCAAAACCTGATACAATGCGTCGCTCTTGGTCTACCTTAGCAATGGGCATGGAAACCCGTACATTATGGTTATCTACTGAGTAATTAGCCTTTTCCATAGTAATCCTTATTATACCTTATGTTTTCGTTAAATGTTACAAAACCGTTATCTCTGTTGAAATTTCAACGCTACTCTGTTTTGGCACCTTCACCCTTAGGATTCCTACCATCTACTGTGGCGGGTCCGTCACTTTGGGCGTTTGTCCTTTCACGCTGACGGGCAGAATCTCCTTCTGCATTTTGACGCTGACTTGCTTGTGCTTGTGGTGACATTTCAACCATTTTATCTCCACCCTTGCGTGCTGGCAAACCTAAGTTTTCTCGCACCTCATTAGGTGTCATAGCCTTGTTTCGTAGATAACGCTCGTGAATCTGAGACATAGCAATTTCATCAGTAAGTGTTGCCTCTTTGAACACCAACTCAATAACATCTGTCTTTTCTTTAGTGATCTGTGTTATTGCTTTTTGTAGATGCCGTTGGGCTGGGCGGGTCACTTGCTCTTTGAATGTACGATCCTGTGATAGAGCAGCAGCAACCGCAGAGCCGTCACCTCCACCCATCTTAGATAGTGGAACCTGATGAGCCATTAGAATGTCATCACGGTTTTGTTTACGGTAGTCTTTGAATGAGCCGTCCTGTACTGTGTTTTCTACGGGGTGCATTTCAAAATCAACCTTGTTGCCCTCTGCATCAGAAGGTAGAGGCACATAGAGAGTGCGATGGTTTTGGCCCTTTAGCCCTGTTTGTAGGAAACGGAACAAACGCTCTTCACTCTCTGGGGATAGTTGAGCACCCTTGACTGTTACGATGTAACGGGGTACCGCCTTGTTTTCAAAGTAGTCAATGTTGTATTGAGAAGCAAACTGGTCTCCCTTGATGGCCTGCAAAGCAGAGATAACATCGGGGATGCCGTAGTAAGTATTAAGTGGGGAGTATTCTTTGAAGTGAATAATCTCATTGGGCCGTGGGTCATTGGTTACGGGGTTTGGATTTGTTGCCCCGAACTTACGGAAATAAACAACCTTGTCTGCAACGATTTGAATGTAACCATCGTGGATACGACGCACACGCATAGTGGGTGCTGGAACGTGTCCAAGGTATCCGATCTCCCCTGTTGTGGTGCGTCCAACCTCTAAGTACCCGTTGCCTGTGGCGAGCATATCGGTGTAGACACGCTCCATAATGCCTGTGAATGTAGAGTCATTGTTTAGGCTTTCTAGCCACTCTTCCATGTTTGACTTTAGGCGTTCGATCTTACGATGAATAAAGTCTAGTTTTTCACCTGTCTCTTCTTCTACCTTTTGCATAGTAGCGGCAGTCATCTTCCAGTCATAACCAAGGCCAACAATGTTTTCTACCTTAGCATCAATAGCAGCGTGGTTAGCAAAGTTGGAGTCGTAGAAGTTTGCTAGTTCAATGAGATCATAGGGTGGTTGAATAACGTCAAAGGTTGCATAGCCCTTGCCTTGGCGAGTAGCAAGAGACTTGCGTCCTGCATCATCTCTACCTGTGGGTCGTGCCTTAGCCTCTTCTTCATACCCCTTTACCATACGGGTTGTACGACGCTTGAAGTTTGTATCTAGGCCACGCATATCTTTTACTTCATCCCAAGACTTTGCGAATGGGTCTTCGAATGCTGGGGGTTCTGGGTCAAAGTCAAATGTCTTTGCTACGATATTAGCCATCTTGCATCCCTGCCGCCTTCTTTGCGTCCATAACAGCACCAAAGTCATTCATAGTTGGAAGCAAACCTTCCTTCATTCTGTTGACTTGCTCTGTGTAGTCTTCATCTGTGGTGCGTTGTACGCCTGGAATAAACTCTGGCTTGCCCTCTGGCTCTCCGTAGTGTGCGGCTGCCTTCCTGATTTGCTCCATCTTGTTTATGTCGCCATAACGGGATGGGATATTAAGTAGGTTATGGTCGTCATCCATAAACAACTGACCGTTTTCTTTACGCCAAGCGTACAAACCCCAACCAGGATTCTCTTCTACGACAGTTACTTTGGGCTTCTTCATACCTTTAAATGGGTTTGTTGCTGATTTTCGGTTGCTCATATTACTATTATACCATACATTAGGCTGGCCTGCGGTCGAACGTTGTCCACTCTACGCCAGTTGCCATAGTGGTATTCATACCACCGATAGAAAGGTTTGGATCTTCTGCACCCACACTTGTGCTGTTTCCACCTGTAAAGATCTTGTAAATCTGTGTGGGGTCAACAGGATACTGTAGGTAGGCACGAGAAGAAACTAAGTCAGCAAAAGTTTCAACAGATGGGTCATCGAACCAGTTTTGCCAGGTCTGGATCGTTACTCCCTCCCAAGTCCTTACAATAGCCGTACTCTCTACCTGTGTTTCTGATAGTTGAGAGATGGATATGTTTTGATAGACTGCCCCGACACCAAGGGAAATACCGAAAGTATTGCCCACAGCAAAGTCAAGTGGCTCACCAAACTCAATGCCAATCATAGTCCATTTATCTATTTCTAAGTCAAACTCTGTAACCAACTCACCGTTCTGGTAGAGAGAAACATACTCTAACGGCAAGTCCCCTTGCTTTCGCAGAGTCCATCCTGTTCCATTGTGCGTCAGCATCATTGTCCCATACCTTGAATAAATAGTGAAAAGAGTGTTTGCTTCATCAAGCAGAATGTTGGGCTTTACAAACATATTCATATTTCCAACAAGATATGGATACGCTCCTTGCTCATTGATAGGAATAGTGCAGGGACCATCTAACGGCTCAACACCACTATCTTTTGTTAGATATAGATAAGGTGTGTTTTCTTTGTAAATGGCAAACCTGTTTTCGGAATGTATGTCGTTGCCGAACCTTGTGCCAACAGAGGCGTGGTCTTTGTATGCTTGTGAAGAAATAGAAAGTTGTTTGACTTTGAATGGTGATGATACAACTCCTTCTGCTGATACAACAAAATACACCACTACCTTCCAATCTTCGTAATCTTGTGGCGGCACAACTACAGTCCCGTTTATCCATTCATACTTTGTTTGTGATAGAGTATTGACGGAAGCGAGAGAAACATCAATGATTCTGTTTAGAGGCAAAACCTGTGTGCTCGTGAATTCTCGTAGTGTTTTCTCTACCGTTGAATTTATTGGTTGGAAGGTTATGTAGCACTTCATCTCACTACCACTTACATCGTAAGCATCTGGCTTGATTTCATACAAGCCGTCATAGCCAATGTTCATTTGGAAAAACTCTAAGTTAGAGTAATAGGTGCCATCTTCGTTTTGGAAGTTTCTACCAAAGTAGGATAGTGGGATAGCATCTTCCCAATACCCTCCTGCCTCAACGTCAAGGTAAAACTCTCCGTATCTGGTGAAGGGCCTAATGACATAAGAGCCACTCTTGCCTGCCATATTAAAGTTAATGTTTGCTATGCCGTTGGGGAAATGCTGTGCTAACTCATCTCTCGCAACCATAGCAGAGTCAGAAAGACCAACACGATAGATAAGTCCAGAGAATGTGCTTTCTCCATCTCCACCAACATACACCTCAATGTCGGTAATGTTGAAGAAGAAGTTGCGTAAGTCAGCATCTACCTTTACGATAGCGTTTAGGTCAAATCCTACTGTGAAGGGAACGTCGTCTGTAATAGTAAAGGTGTGCTTTACCGTATCGTTATACAAGTAAGATACTGTGTTTTCTTGAACAATAATGTCTACCGTTTCGTTTGTGTATTTCTTACGAAACTGGAATAAAGTCTGCTTGTCTGTGCTTACCTCAAACCAATGCTTTGAGAACACGCCGTAGATAATTTGTGGTGCTGCCTGTAACTTTTCAATAGTATCAAAATAGAAGTAAGAGTTTTGCGTCCAGTCATATTCTGGCTTGAATGAAAAACCAGGGTTTACCGTTTCTGTTGCGTTGTTGAATAGGTTTTCTTTGTAGAGGTTTTCCAAACTTCTACCCTGAATATAAATATCTGGCAGGGTATATTGCGGTGACTGTATCTCTCCTCTACTTGATACAAGGCCACTCAAATATCCTGTGTCCCAGTTGAAAACATCGGGGTAGATAGCATTGGTGGTGTAGTCAGCAAAAGACCAGTCAACATAAACAGTAGAGTTTTCAAAGAATGTAGAGAAGGATGCTGCGTCTGATAGTCCTTGACCCCACACAAACCTACGCTTACATACCGCATCAGGCACAATGTAAGGGAAGATAGATACGGCATCGATCTCATATGTATCTATGTTTGGGTATCCCATAAAGCCCAGGTTTCCTTCTTCTCCTACAAGGGTTTCGTCTAATGTATCAAAGTCAAAGTTATCTGGGTCTAAGTCAAGAGACACAACCTCTACCCCGTTGATAAGCAAACGTGCTTGTTTTGAGTTATAGGTTACATTTACAAGCATAGGTCTAAACCAATTCTCAATGGCATATGACTTATACTTACCCCCTACTGTTAGTGTTATGTAGTTGTCGTTTACCCAGATGCCGTCAAGAGTTGTAAGTGTGCCCCAGATTTTACGAGGCTGTGTCACTCTTGGATTAATACGCATCCAAAACTCATAAGTATATGAGTTGTATTTTCCTCCGTTGGTAAACATTCCATAGCCAGGATGCTTCATACCTGCTTGACCAAGTTCAACAACAAACCTCTCTTCTTGCAAAAGATCTCCGAATGTTATATTTTGGTTATACCAAAACTGCCAGTTCACAACAAAACCAGTATTAGAGTATGTCTTTACCTGTTCCCATATTCTATCCTCTACCTGGATGATAACACCTGTGCTGTCTGCTGTGATACCTAGAGACTGACTAGAGCCATATACTAGGGGCAGACCTGTGGTGTATCCCTCTTCTACTATGGCTGGGTTTGTATCGGAGAAGTATTGTACCGTTTCCGTTCCCACAACCTCGTCCATAGGCCAGGTAGCAATAGGGTGCTCCCCGAATACACGAGCAGCATACAAGTTGATTTCTCTAGCCATAAAGCCATTATACCACAGAGAAAGCCCCCTGTAGGGGGCTAACTCCGCAGAGACCTATCCTAACCACGTTGGAGGTTCTGCTCCAAAAACATTATACCACAACAGTATCAGAAATATCAGCGGTAGTGATTTGAGGTAGTTCACAAACATCATTTGCACAGTAACGGTCGCCCTCTGCGTCAAATGATTCCACGCCCTCATAAATAGGAGTAAAGTCAATCTTCTTTACCTTACCAACATACTTATTGTATTCTTCTTCTGTTATCTGTGTATACGGTTGTTGGGGGTAGGTGGTATTCGACATAGGCAAGAACGAAACTGCCTTAAGTTGTCCCTCATACATGTGGAGCGAGGGTGCGATATGTTTCTTTTCTGTTTCTGCATCAAACGATAACGTGACAGATACTCCATTATCACTCCAATTTTTCTGTGTAGTCGCAGCAAGACCGATCTTCTCAAACAGAGAAACATCCTTTTCGCTACGCTCGTGGTCTGACTTTACTGGGAAGTAAACCACCTTTGTATTTGCTGATACTAGATCTTTTTCTATTTTATACCCCGCTGCTTTGAATAGTGGCAGCATAGGATCTTGATCGCTAAAACGAATAGCCCGTAGGAAGTGCTTACCTCCTGGTCCCCAATGGACTCCTGGTGTTTCACCCGATAGGATAGACACAGATCCAGAAGGCTTTACGGTTGTAGCACGCACAGACTCACGGATGCACAACCATTCAGAGTATTGTGTATCGCATTCACGCACACGCTTGTATCCCTCATCCTGCCATTCCCGTAGTGTGGGAAGACCCTTGCTATCGGCAAAGGAAGCAAGACCTGTGAGTGATGTGCCGATACGACGGTTGCGTTGCATAATAGCATTTGTCTGCATCCAATGGGTAGGCAATAGGGTTACAGTCTTGCCGTAAAGGTAAGCAAACTTGAGAGTGCGTAAGAAGTCTTCCTTGCTCTCGTGCTGATTCATATGCACCTCAACAAGTGTGCAGAGTTCGTATGACTCTAATGGTTGTTCCGCACATGGGTTGAATCCCATAACACGAGAGTCCTTGCCGTCTGGGGCATCTCCTGTGCGTCCATAGTTACGAGATACGTCAAGCCAAATGAAACCTGGCTCACCGTTGTCTGTAATTAGATCAACATAGTCTTCATACTTTGTGCCCACCTTTGCGGCGATGGAGTTATTGCTCATCCATGCCCAACCTGGATTCTCTGGGTCAAATGAGTTACGCTCTGGGTAAATTTCTGCATTCTTTAGGTTAGAGAATGTCTCATCTTCTGGCTCACCCAATGCAAGCGTCGCAGAGCGTCTAACATTTCCAGCCACTACGCAAGTACCAATGAGGTTAACTAAGTCCACAATGGCTCTGCTGTCCAGTTTTTCGCCTACTCTGCTACCCACTACCCTGCGGATTGTCTCGTGCATTGTGATGAGTGGCTGTGGGCCAGATGCAGTTCCTCCAAAACCCTTGATGGGAGATCCATAGGGACGAATCAATTCATAGTTAAACTCTTGTCGTGGCTTGTTGGGGGTAAGGAAAGAGTTGATAAGCAAACGTACACTCTCTACCCATCCTTCTCGTGTATCAGGAATTTCATATACGCTTACTTGGTCTGTGGTGGCATAGATATCCATATCCTTGTCTGCCCCCAACACATCGAAACCAACACCAACGCCAAGCATCAAGGCATCCATAGTCCAAGCAAACAAAGCACCTGGATCATACTTATCAATGTCTCGTGTGCTTACGAAAGCACAGTTTTGGAGGGCAGCAGAGTTGCGGTTCTCCATAACCATATCTGCTCCCATCATCCATAGACCACGACCAGGAGGTGTCCATTTCAAGTTGAACATACGATCAAAGGCTTCTTGTGCAGATGCGTGAGCCTTGCGGTCATTCCAAGGTAGTCGGTTAGCCTTGCAATGGTCTTTCTGGATAGTGTACATGCCATTGATAACACGCTCGCATACCTCCCACCACTTCTCCTTGGTTCCGTCTTCCTTCTTGCGTGAGTAGGTACGAATGAAGGTGATCTCACCTAAAGCATTTGTGCCTGCGTCACGGAAGCCAAAAGGCACTTCCTTGTCCTTGTACTGACTAATAAAGTCATCTGTCAACTTGAAACTAAACATTTACATCTTCTCCTATTATGTATTTTATGTATTCTTTATGATCGGTGCAACTATCTATTACAGCGTCTTGGACAGAGAGCACTCTGTCATAATCTTGTCTTGCTAAGTCTAATGGAATATCATTCTGTTCTATTGCTGTGGCATACAGGACATTGTTTACCATACCCACGCCTTTCGCCACACTTACCCAACTCTCTAGTCCAAACAGATCAAGACCATCTACTGAGTAGTTAGGAAGATCCCATCCCCAGCGGTTTAGTCTGTCCTGCAAACGGGAAGGTACGTTTTCTGGATTACGATAGAAAGACCAGAATGCACTTCCTGTGCGAGTAGTCATATAGTGTAGGTAAAGAAAGTCAAGCACATCTTCGTTTGTCTCTTTTACCCAAGCAGTAAAGTCTGCAACAAAGTCTGGTGAGTCAAGTTGTGAGAAGTCTCTAAATGCTTGACGTAGATATTTTGTGGTGACCCAAATAGAGGTTGCTTCTAGTGGCTCTACGAAACCTGCCGCTAGTCCTACCGCCAACACATTGCCAAACAAGGGTGTGCGAACATATCCAGGGTTGAACTCAATAGGTGTCTCCCTTACCCAATAGGCTTCTGGGAACATCTCTTCTACCTCTGCCTTGGCTTCTTCTAAAGTAGTAAAGTTTGAGTCATAGACATAGCCACAACCGAAACGGTGTTGTAGTGGAATCTTCCACACCCAACCGTGTTTCATAGCGATAGCCTCTGTGTAGGGAGGAATGTCCTCTATGTCTAAAAAGAAGGGAATAGCAGAATCAACAGTAAGATAGTCAGAGAAGGAAACCCACTCTTGGTCTTTTACAAACACCTTAGCGAATCCAGAAGCGTCAATGAAGAAGTCTCCATCTACCTTGTTTCCGTCTTCTAACACAACACAGCAGTAGCGTCCGTCTTCATAGCCTGCCTCTGTTACATCTCCTACTATGTGGGTTACTCCTCTTTCTACCGCCAAGTCTCGTAGGAAAGTAGCAAGGCCGTGTGCGTCAAAATGTAAAGCAAAGTTTGCCTCATCTACCCAGTCATTCTCTGCAAGACGACGAATAGGAACCTTTCCCTTTTCAGATAGTTTGTGGGCAAAGTTGTATTCAGAAAACTCTCGTCCATCGCCTACGCCATACGCCATAAGCATAGATGTATGCGGCAACCACACATCAGAGTTCATAGAGTTGAGGCCAACACGAGGGGAAGCGACAAAACCATGATAGTAAGAATGGTCTTCTATAACATCCCATCCTGTAAACTTGATCCCATTCTTGATAGTTGCATTGGCCTGCTTGAATAGTCTATCCATAGGAAATTCAAGTTCAGAAGCAAGTTGCATAAAAGGAGGGACTGTGCCTTCTCCTGCTCCGATAATGCCAACAGTTTCAGACTCTACCACAGTCACATTTGCATCTGGCAATCTATGTCGTAGGTATAGTGCTGAGATCCATCCAGCGGTGCCGCCACCGACGACAACGAAATTAGATACAGACATGCTACTCCTTATTTGTTGTGTTGTTTGTTTTCTTACTTATGCTTTTCAAATGAGAAGGCACTACCAGACCACAATGCTTTTTGTGATCCCTTGATAGCATTCCTCTTGGACTCTGCCCAACGTGCTCCGCTATCGCCACCCCAAAGGAGCCAAGCAATAAGACCGTTGGATGGGTAACCTTCGCTACCTGCTGTCCAACCCTTACCTTTCTTATCTACCCGATGACGAGAGAAAAATGAATGCATACGCAATACGGTTGAGTTTGATAGTGATGCCTTGTTAGCAATATCACGGGCACGAGCAACGCCTACGGCAGTTCCTCCACGACCATATTCCTTACGGAGTGCAAGTCCACGACGAGCGTTGCTTGCCATTGAGTCTGTGGGGGTGTGTCCTTCTGCCATGAATCTATTATACCAGACCTTTAGGGTAATGTCAAGAGTTGATGATTAGGTACCCCTACCATTTATCGGCACCTGTGCCTGCTAACTTGCGGGTGCGTAACTTTTTCTTATCTGCAATAAAAACAACATTTACATCAGCAGATACATTTGCTAAGTCTGCCTCTGTGTCTATTGTTACGATTGAGTTATTTGCGGCTGAATTCAACTGTGCCGCCAAAGTTTGAGAAGAGTTGGCTATGTCGTTTGTAAGTCTTATCATGCCTTGACCCTTATGTAAACACGACCAGAGCCGCCTTCTGCATACGACGAGTTTTGAGAGCCATGACCGCCGTTACCCGTGTTCGCTGGCTCAGGCGTAAGCGTGTACGAACCTCCACCACCACGGCCCCACATGAACGGAGTATCAGTCCATCCAGACACTTCACCAGCAGGCCCACCGCTACCGCCGCTACCGTTGCCTCCGTAACCAGGGCGACCTGCCTGTGCCCCGCCGCCTGCCGTACCAAGCCCGTAATAGGCAATCGGAGGGCTATCCCAATCGACTTGATGAATCGACTCTGAGTAGCCACGGTAGGCGTAAGTGCTCCCCTGCGTCCATTGATGCGTGCCGCACACAATCTGCTTGAACCCTTGGAACGGGCCTGTTATTCGTGACGAGTCACTTTTGTATGCCTGCCCGTAAACGCTGCCCACATGAACATCAAACGTTCCTTCTTCCGCTACGACGTTGAACAGTTCTTGGATACCGCCGTAGTTGCCGCCACTACCAAAGATTGCACTCGCACCGCTGCTGCCGCCAGAGTTACCTGACGCACCCATCCAACTGTCGAATGTTCCACCCGAACTAAAAACAAGAGTTCCGTGGTCAAGGAACTCAGCCACACGATAGGTGTTTCCAGAACCGTCAGGATCAACCATTGTGTAGAAGGTAGCACCCGTTGATGCAGACTCATCAAAGGTAGCAGAAGGTACTCCAAAAGAAACAGGGGCAAACTCTGCTCCTCCTCTTGTGTACAAAAGCATATCTTCAAGGCAAAAAACAACATTTACATTTGTTTGGTTATCAAATACATCTGTTAGTTCTGCGATAGTGTCTACTTGGACTGCCCCGTTGTTTGCGAGGTCATTCATATCAGAAGCCTTGAGTTGGTCTCCTGCTGTCCAGTTTTTGTGTCTAACTGTCATGCTGACAACGCCCCCGTAGTTTCCCACTTGTCTTTGCCTACACCTGGGGCAACACGACGGTAGGCTGTCCAGTCCTCAAGAGAGAAAACAAGGTTTACGTTCTGAGGGAATGTGCCAATGTCAAGGTCATCTACGGTGGCTATCTCTACGAAAACATTGTTAGCAACCTTGTTGATGTTGCCCATATACAAAGTATCTTGAATGCCTGCTAAATAGTATCTGTAAGGCATTAGTTCCACCTCTCTGTGTCTACTTTATTTTTGAATACTCGCCAGTCTCTCTCAAACAAACGCTTATTTGAATCTGTACGAGCATCGTTTAGATAAACAAACCAACGACCATACTCCTCATCCCAAAAACCAATGTTCTCAGGGAAACCCTGTGCTGCATCAAAGTCTTCAATAAACCTAACTACCCTTGTGCTATCAGGTTCATACACATCTCCTATGTTTGCGTTTTCTCGTGAAAACAAAAGGACAAGTTTTTCAGCATTAAGATGCTTCATATTTTTTGCGAACCAAGCACGCATTGCTACATTGGTTTCTCCGTATGTGTCCTTGATACCAAAGTTATCTGTATCCATAACTGTGATATTGACTACCCTATTTCTTTCGTCTAACTCCGCTACTTCGCATATCATTTTATCTTCTTCCTCATAATAAAGACTCCGCTACCGCCACCACGAACGGCACCACCGTGACCAATAGCGGCAGAACCCCCTGCACCTGTGTTTGCGGGACCAGGCACGTTGTTTCTTCCTTCACTCCATGCGAGGTATTTGTTTCCTGCTGAATAGTATCCCGTTAGGGTTACTCCTACTGAATGACCGCCCTGTCCGTATGTAGGTCCAGAGCCTCCACCCCAAAATGTTCGCCCTGACTGACCTTCTCCTGGTGTTCCTCCACCGCTACCGCTACCGTCAGATCCTCCACCACCGTTGCCTCCTGGCAAGCCTCCCCATTTTTCGTGTTGGTTATTTGTGTGATAGGTGTGACCTCCTTCACCACCGCCACGAGGGTTGTATATGGTTGTTGAATCTGATGTGCGTACAAGGGAAGTCCTGCCACCTTCGTTTTGTCCGTTAGACCTTCCCCAGCCAGCAGCCTTCCCTGCCCCGATGGTTACAGAATAAGTTCCTGGGAGAAGTTCATAACTTGTCACCCAACGTGTTCCTCCTGCTCCACCGCCGCCAGCACCGTGAGGGCCAGTCTGGGAACCACCGCCTGCACCTCCTGATACAACAACTAAGTCAACAGTTGCTCCTGGGTCTTTGACCAGAAAGGTGTCATTTCCGTTAAAAGTGTATGTGTCGTATGTGCTTCCATCATAGTCAAAACGCTCAACAGATGTGCTTGCTGCCCCGTTTCCATCATTGGACAATTCAATGGTCTCTTTCTGTACGACAAGTGGCTGAAAGTCTGTTGCTGTACGCCCATAGGTCATATTGTCTTCTAGGCAATATACTACGTTTACTTCGGGCAAGTCATTAAATACAGTAGACAATTCTGCTATTGTATCAATTTGAACTACCCCGTTGTCACTAGCCAAGTTGAGGTCTGCGGCATATAAACGCTCGCCAGCGACCCAACTTTTATATCTAATAGCCATAGGGTTATTATACCATAACTTACCATTTACCAACGGGGCATTTGGCTTTTTTCAGTTTTGTCTTTGCTTTCATAAAGCATCCACATTTACGACATTGCTCTGTTGCATTGATAAAGAAGGGGCATTCTCTACATATATCCATCCTTTTTTCTGCTGCCTGAGGGGTAGTATGGTTATTCTTATTGAGTAGATGCCATGGCTTAACCGTCATCAGACTCCCTAACGGGAGGGCCTTCAAACATAATTTCATCTTCTCCATCCAATAGAGAATAGTCAAGGACAAATGGTGTCCCGTACTCATTATCCTTATCATCAAATTCAGGACTATATCTTGCATCTCGGTTTAGTGTTGAGGGGCCTAATAGCCACCATGCTTGTGATAACATTATTGACTCAGTATCCATTCTGTTTCAGAGATTTTTGTTAGGATGCTCAAGGCAGTTACCTGAGTCCCTGGGTATAAATATTCTAAGCCGCCATCAATAACAATGTTGACAGGCTTGTCTATTGGATCGATAGTCACTTGGAAACCTACGTCTAGTCCAGCAGTAATGTTCCAGGTCTCCGCTTCGACTGTGTTTGTCCCCACAAGAAACTTCTGTAGGTGCTCTACCCCTATTTGGAATGTAACGCCTTCTTCTTGTGTTATTTGTTCGATAGGGAAGTCTTCTGGGATAGTATCAGCAAACTGACGGAACGCCTGTGGCATGTCTACCCTTGCTTCATATGAAGGAACCTGTGCGTCCCAGCCTACAGTTCTTGGGGGCAAAGGAGTAGTGGTGTATGTATCAGTCAAGATAGGATCAGACATATCAAATCACCTTACTCACAACAGTTAACATATTTACTGGAATGGTTTCGTTGGTCTTATCAACTTTTCCAGAACTCAATGTTACAGGGTTAGTATAGCACAATACAGCACATTGGAATCCTATTCCCATTTCTTCTGGCATATTTAGCGTGCCGCCATCTTCCATAATAATAAGTTTACGATAGTGGTTTTCATTTATTGTTGCCCCGCTTGTTAGGTATACCTCAGATAGGGTGCTTGTAACGGGCCATTGTTGTGATGAACCTGCTGGTGGGTTTATTGGTGTGGTTGTTGTATCATCCCAAACATAACTTGTTAGATACCAGTCATCTCCACCTAACCAAGCGTCAGGATAAGCAGCCACAAAGTCGTCCGTACAAATCTCTTCTCCATAAGCAGCGGGGCCATTTACAACAATGTCTTCTCTGGTTCGTGTTGCCCTATTCTTATGGTTATACCAGTAGCAGTCAAGTGAATGTATCTCTTCCTCTGGTGGAGGTGGTGGGGGCAATGGCTTGGGGCCAATGTTCGCAGATGCGTAAGACTGTACTTGCCTTGTGTCATTTGCTGTTCCTGTGAAGGTTACTTCATATATACCGTTTGCTGGGCGTGCTGTTAGTGTCTCTGCAAATGCCTGAGAGGAGCCTACTGAAATAGAAGCGGAGGAGGGAGCCAAACCTGGCTGTGTATGAGTAACAGTAAGAGAGTTTGAATCAGATGTGTTGGTTACTGTAAATGTTGGTGTGATAGTATCTGATGGTTGATCTCCTGTCCATTCTCCTGCATCAACACTTGTGTTCAATGAAATACTTGGGACTACGACTACCGTTGGCTTTTCTGGAATAGGGTGTTGTACATTGACAAATGTTTCTATTTCACCCTGATATATTCTAAAGGTAGCACGGTAGATATTGTCTGGCTCATTGCTTGTAATAGTTTCTGTAAAGTTAATGTTTGATGCATCGGCTATGCTTGTGTCTTGGGGAGACATACCTGGCCTATTTGTAACGGCAACATTAAGAGATGCACCAGAAGTGTTTGCGGCATTGATAGTGACCGTAAGACTATCGGATGGTTCTGCCCCTGTCCATTCTGTGTTAGATGGTGTAAAATCAACAGTCAATACTGGTGGGTAGTCAATGCCCTTGATAGTTTCTACCATAGCACTATACGCTGTAGTTTCTGTATTTATGTCTAAGCCACCAAGGTCTGCTGTCCTATCCCATGCATACCAAAAGATAAACTTACCGCCTGCCTGAGCATAGGTATTAGCAACAAGGTCATAGGTAGTCTGGTCTTCTGGGAGAACGGGGCCAAGTAAGTTATAGTTTGTTTCTGTGATCCAAGTTTTATTGGGACCACCGTTGGTTGAGATAATGCTTCTGTTTTCATCTAACTGCCGTCGCCATTCTGTGTCGTCGGCACCTGTTGCTGGATAGATGTGGCAGGCCATAGCATCAAAATTAGCCCAAGGGCCAAAAGAGCCTTGTGTACCTGCTAGTGCTTCAACAATCTTGGTAGCACGAGATACACGCCCAGATGTTCCCACAAAGATGCTTGGCCCAATCATAACGGCAGAAGGATCAACAGTCTTCATTGTTCCTGCACCACGCTTAAGCATACGAGCAAGGTCATCACGAGTGCTTGCATCCCAGGGAGCCATATACCCAAGCAACTGTGGTTCATTCCAAAACTCATAAGCAGAAATCTTTCCTGCGTATCTATCTGCTAAAGCATAACAAAACTTATTCCACTCATCAATGCCCTTACTAAATGAAACACCATAAGGGTCTGTGCCTCCTGCGGTCAAAGAAGGTAGTGAGTTTGAACCCTCGCCCATCCAAGCCTTGTAGTCGGTCTCGTTGGGATTTCGTGCAAGCCATTTTGGTGTTCCACCAATACAATATACTATTTTCTTGCCAGCATAGAGTGTATCTACTAGGTAGTCTAGTCTTGCCCAGTTATATCTGTCTACCCCTTCGTGAATGCGATTCCAATAAACCTCGTTGTCCCACATACGAATCCAGTCAATGTGTTCGTTGGCTGTTGTTGGGTCTTGGGTGTAGTGCATCCCAATCATAGACATATTAGGCCACACTCACAACTGATGTAATAGCAGCCAAGGAAAAGTCCGTTGCGGTTGAACCCTCCTTAGGCACACGCAAAAGGGTAATAGTGGAGTTTGCTTCAAGAATAACCTTGGTATAGGTACCCCCTGTTTCTACTACCTGATCGGCCCAGAAGAATCTAACGGACTCAGCAGGATCTGCATTAATTTCCATAGAAATAGCGGAAGCATTACAGATGTTGATGATGTTACCTATTCCGTATCCAGCCTCAATAGTCCAAGAAGCACCATTGAAACTATTGATAAGAAGTACGCCATTCTTTTCTAGTTCTTTGTCAACAGTATAGGTTGCGGCATCGTGGACAGAAACAGTAAGATAAGAAGTAACGTCTGAGGTGTCCTTGGGGGTAGACACAATAACATCGCCAGCGATCTTTACGATAGAGCCCATAGTGTATTGACGAATCTGTGAGTCTCCCTGGTAGATTTCCTCAGGGTCTACGAATACGTTACCAGCAGTAGAAACGATGGCACAGTTGAATCCGTCAGTTAGTCCTTCGTCAAAGGTGATGCTAGTTTCGGGAACCTTGCAGGAAATGAGGGCACCAGAGTGTGCCTGAGTAATGTTGAATGCGGCTGAACCTGCGTCAATAACACGAATGTTTCCACCAATAGGAATGCTGTCGGCAAAGTCTTCAAAGGCTTGAGGTGCGTCTGCTACCTCTTCCATGGTGGGAATAGCATATGGCCCTGTTACTGGGTCTGGATAGTTCGCTGGCATAGACCTATTATACCATACTACAAAGTGTATTCGATAACATCTTGACTATTAAGAAGTGAGGTATCGTAATACCAATCTGCTATGGGTGGTGGTGGGCCACCTGACTGTACCCCGATGTGCCACAAACCCCATTCTACATTGTTTGTATATCCTGAGAAACCAAGATTCATAACTGTAGGAGCCTGGTCGCTTGGTAGTGCCTCATCCCATAGTTTCAAGGAATAGAAGGCAACTTCTTTATCTCCAACAATGAGGTCTGCGTCTGTTGTTATATCACCCAGGTCAGTTATGTCTGCTGTGCCAACCAAACCTCCATTAAGATAGATACAGGCTGTGTTATCTTCCCTTGATAGTTTTGCTACAAGTTTTTGCTTACCCTCTTTTTCTCGTGCTTTTCCTTTTACCGTTACCGTTTTGTTACCATCTGACAAAACAAACTTTGGATATCCTCTTTCATCAAAGCCAAGAGACCATCCCACCCCATTCTCTTTCTGTACGAGTTCTTGTTTTGCTGACTTGTGGATTTCTTCCAAAACTACACCTACGGTAAAGTTATTCATATCAATGTCTTTTAGTGGAAGTTTCATCTTAGTCTTATTATTCATAAATACGGTATCTTCTTCTACTAACTTTACCCCCGTAGGTTCGCCGTCACCAAAGGAATACAGTTCTTTTTCATCTGCTACTACAGAGAAGTCATAAATACTGAAAGAGTTATCTCTGTTATCAGATCGTGACCCTATCGTTATGTCTGTGTAATCTTTTATTTTCTGTCCTTTTGTATATCCGACATTTACCCAGATGAAGTTATCTACTCCTGCACCCTTGTATCGGGGGTAGCCAAGGTATAGATCCGCAAGACCATTACTATAAGCAAACCTAAACCCAACAACATCGCTATCAGTTATAGAGTCAAAAGTTTGCTCTCCCGTAAGTTTTGCCATACCAGAAACCCTGATAGTATCATTCACTAGGTTTACATAAAACTTACCAACACTAAACAACTCGTAGTCAAATGGTTGATTCTCAAAAGCAATGCGAATGTCGTAGGAAGAAGCATTGGCAAACTCACTTCTCAAAGGAAGTGTTATGTTGCTTTTTTCTTCACCCGCAGGAATGTAGATGTATGGTCTATCTCTCTTGATAGAAAACTTGGGGTCGTATCCCTCTGAGTCTTTGAAGTGAAACTCTACTTTGTTGCCGTTAGAAACAAAGGTGGATTTTGTTGGTAGTGCATCTTCAAAAGAAACTGATATATCATTTATAATGACTTCATATACTTTTCCTCCTGTAGGAATAAAACCATACTCACCACCCATAATGTTGATGTGGTCTCCTGTTGTGATAATGTCTAATGAATCATCGTATTTTGTTCCTATGATAGACCAGTTGCCCCTGTCCTCAGATTGTGCAAACAGAACATCTGTTCCTCTTTCTGATAGTTTGTGTGTAATGCGAAACCAAGAATTTGTAAGTGGCTCATCAGATGTGTATGTGCTAACGGCAGGAGCATCTGTTTGAATGTGTGAACTGAATCCTTCTCGCAGGATGTGAGTAGAAGCCATCTTTGTAAAGTTTAGTTTGCCTTCTGCGTCGATGAATACTTCGAAACTTTCTCTACCCTTTTGCCAACGAGAGATAAGTGTGTGAATACCAGGAGACTGCTCTCCTAGTTCGACACGCATTTGTATATCTAGCGTATCACCTACAACAAAGTCTTTTTCTAAAACCTTGATACGAGCATACTCATTTTCTGTAAGAGTGACAGAATGACCATCCATTTGAAAGTCGTTATCAAAGGAATAGAAGAATAGGTCTTGTGCGGAGCCAGAAACTCCATTATTTTTTAAAGCAGAGAAACTATCGCTGGGCTCATTAACATCAACAGAAACCAAAGGGGCATTGAACGTAGCCGCAGAGGGTCCGTTGGGAAAGTTTAGAAACCATAGTCCGTTCTCGTTATTAGGCATAACCTTATTATACCAGACTTAGTAATCTTCAGGGTCAATGTCTGTAGGCTCTTCTTCTTTTTCTTTATCTAGTTCTTTTTTGACTGCCGTTGCTCCTAGAGATCCTGCGACCATAGCACCCAAAAGTGCAAAGGCGGCAGAGGCAATTCCTGGCTCCATACCCTCACCTGTTTTTAGAGCACGAGCAAACGCACCCAAGGTGAGAAGAACAAGAACTGTGCCTACAATAGCAAGAGCAAGCCACTTAAGATCAAGAAATGGATTCGTGTTTTTCATTCATTACAACTCCTCGTCAGGGCAGATACTTTCTCTACCCCCAAAATATCGGAAGAAGTCATTAGGTAAGCGACGGCACTCATAAGAATATCTACATCCTCTTGGGCGAGACCAATAAGCGTATTACAAGGAGAGCAAAGCAAACCACGGACTTCGCCCGTGCTGTGGTTGTGGTCGATAGGCCAGTTATTGCTATTGTGTTTTGGATCATCCTTCTTACAAATAGCACACACGCCGCCTTGTGCGGCAAGCATCTCTTCGTATCGTTCTGGGGTAAGTCCATAAGATGACTTTAAATGGTAAGCACGCTTCTCACCAGAAGAACGGCGGTAGCGATTACGATACTTTTCTTTTAGTCGTAGGTCAGGATCTTCCATACGATTTCTATTATATTCACGAATACAATCCTTACACTTTACCTTGTTGTAAGAGTAAAAGTTGTTGCCTTCATATCCGCAATATTTACAGGTCTTCATCGGGCACACCCTTGTCGATATTAAATATCTTCCTGTGTGCTTTAGGTCCATACTTCGACTTGTCTTCCATGTTAGTGTCTGCGTTAAAGTTTTCCATTGCTTTCTTTGGATACCCGACTTCACCCTTAACAGGTGTGCCTTTATAATGTCCTAGATCTGCTAGGCGACTAGCAAGTCTCCAAGTAGCAGGATTCTTGAGTGTGGGATCTGCTTCGGCATTGTAGATTCCTTCGATGGCTGGAATCTTGCCGTCCCATAGTCCTGCATACTCGTCAAACTTCTTCTGCACCATTTTGTTAGATGCCTTGATATCTACCTTGCGATCAGGAGCGTAGTCCTTGTGACGGGGGAAACGTAGCGTAGAAGTATCGCCCCAACCATAAAGATCAGATAGTGTCTTACCTAGGATAGCAAGTGTTCGCCATTGATTCTCTGTGAGATCTTCTTTAAGTCCCCTGGAAACTATTTCGATTCCCATGAGGTAAGAATTTCCAGCATCCTTACTTACTCCTAGCGATTTCCACTCTGTACCAGAAAAATCTCCTTTCCCTGCATGGTAGCAAGGTTTATAAGCATTAATTGCGAGGCGACCACAACGTAAAAGAGTGAAAGCCGATGCTGGGGAATTATAGGATGGATGCCTGTGTACGAATTTCTTCTGCCCGTCATCAGCAGAACACTTGTTGCCCTTGTGACTAGGGTCGGTAGATTCTGTAGAAGCACCAGCAGTATGATGAAGCATTAAAGCAACAGGGTTGCCGTTCTTGCCTTTCCATGAACTCATTCCGTGCCAAGTGTTTTTCCAACCACTCATCCACTCAATGTCTAGTCCAGAGGCATCTAGTGCCT
>WLWE01000096.1_pt1 | contig 69223 bp, 85 predicted proteins | sample 6718301 | NCBI WGS metagenome assembly WLWE01 (sample SAMN12718691, study PRJNA515312) | sponge metagenome | isolation source: marine sponge | host: Mycale hentscheli | place: New Zealand: South Island, Marlborough, Capsize Point | collected 2003-05-01
GGTTTTACGGTGCGCATGATTACGCCTCCTTTGTGGTGAAGTTGTTTTTTGATCGACCGTGAACGATGAGCGAGAAGTCTGGACGTTTCGCGCCCTTGATCAGACCGTCACACCCTCCGCACCGTTCGCAGTCCATGCGACCGGCCAGCGGCGATTCATCGGCCGCAGGGCATTGACGCTCGCCCTCCTGGAGAGGTTCGCCGGGACTACGGACCCGAAACGATCGGAACCCTGCGAGCCGTGCCCGTGCACGTTCCTTGGCACTGTCTGCCGATGCCATGGCCCACGCGCGCAACCCGGCGAAGCGCGGGTTCTCCCATTGGTGCGTGTACGCCGCGACCTTGCCCGCTACCGCGCGGATGCTGTCGAACGTACCCACGGGTACCGCAGCCGGGTCGCCCCATGCACCGAACCGAATAAAGCGACCCGCGAAGATCGACGCGTCACCGTCCCACCGTGCATAGCTTCCCCGCTGGTAGGCCTTCCACACCGACAGCGGAGCCTGAAACGTCACGACGTAGCACGCCCCCTTCAACGCTGGCCGGTGGATACAATCGCCGCACACCGCCACATCTTCCCCGGTCTTGACCGCCTTGTGTGGTGGCACGTCGCGCAACAGATAGAACACCTGAAGCACTTTCGATCCTTGCTTGCTCAGTTTGCCGTTTTTGGTGGCCGTTTTGAAGCCTGTGACGATGGCGACGATCGGCGTAACCCCATCGATCGCGCTCACGCCTTCCCATAGAATCAGTCCGTTAGCGTTGGTCATTTTACACCTCCTGTGAGATCGATCTGTCGTTGTTCGTTCAGTTCCTCGACGATCCCGAGGGCCATGGCTTCAACCGTCGCGTATCGCATGCCCGCTGTAATGAATCGCTGCGCTACGTAGCGAGCTTCCGTGCTGGGGCTGTACCCCTCAAACGGTGCGGGTGTGACGTTTACCGCACCACGCCATCCGCGACCGGCTCCGCCGTCCCACGTGACGTAAACGCACCCTACCTGGGGGCATTTTGAGCCGCTGGATACGGCAACCTCCAACCACTGCGTCCCGTCTTCTTCAGTCTCCAGAAAGTCGTTCGCGAGTTCGTTAATCTCCGCGATTAAATTGCACAGCGTAAGCCGGCCCAACGCGGGAGCGTCAAAGGTATACTCGCCATCGTTTCCACTTATATCGTGCACGTGTGGGGCCAACGCCTTCAGCGCTTTGGACGCACCATCGTACAACGCGTGGGCCGTATCTTTATCGTACGTGGGCAACCAGGGAACGCGCAACGGCTCACCCTCTTCACCTTCGTGACGCGTTCCGCCCGCGTTTCCGGTGCATCGGAGCGCGAGCAAAAGCCGCGCGGCTAACACCTTATCGGTGATGATGTTGTCGTAACCTTGGGTAGGGTCGTCCAAAAATGCGAGAGACTCGCGCCAGGTGAGGGAAGAGTTCATTTGGAACCCCCATCGGTCAGCGACAGGAGGTAGTCGACTTCGTTGTAGAGGGCTTCCAACGTCTCAAACTCTCCAGGCTTGGCAAGTCGTTGAACGGCTGCAATGTATACGTTGGTCAGAAGATCGTTCACGGTTTGGTTTTCGTGACCGGCCCGGAAGTTGCGGCGATAGTGGGGGGTGGGTTTCATTTTGTGTGCTCCTTGTTTGGTTAGCCGGTCGGTTGATCCGGCCCTGTCCAGTATGCCACAGCGGTACGGCTTGTGAGCGTGAAAAGTCGCCTTGACATTTTTTTGACACTGGCGGACAGAAAATGTCCGATTCGCCTGTGCTGCGTTCTGGCGGCTCCCGAGTGTAACGGTAGCCCCTAACGATACCGGAGCGGTATAGGCCCCCTCACGGGCGATTAAACGCTATTGACGTGTCAAGACTTACGGCCGCAATCTACCCGCGAGTAGTCCCCCGCTCGTTCAATCCTACCCGCGAGTAGACGCCACCGATCCGATCCTCCGAGACCGCGACACCCGTAACGATTGACGCACAGCCTACTCCCCAGTAGATAAACCGATCCTCCCTCCGCGCGTGGGGAGTGTCCGCCAAGGATCGAAACCCTCCGAACCTACCCCCGGGTAGATAGGTCCGGCTGCTCTTGACGTGTCAAGTTTTGATGAAGGGGGGTACACCCCGCTTGATAGTTATATGGGACCCTATTCCGAAAGCCCTTCCCTTTTTGAAAAAGTTTTTCGGATTTAATAGTACCACAGTGGTAAGGCTTTGCTAATCCGTTCGCGTATGTTACCCTTCCGGTATCGGAGGATAAGGGACATGCCCAGAGCAACAAAAGCCACTGGTACAAAAACCAGTAGTGTGAAAGCCATTCAGACACCCAAGGGCCTAAGTTTGGACTTGGAGGCGCAGGTCTTTAAGAGCATCGATAAGCTTATCCCTGCCATTGAAGACACCGTGGCGGTGCGCGAGTTCGGCATTAAAGTCACCAGGGAGACTGTGGCTCGCATCGCGCTATTGCGCGGCTTGGCGCTCATGGGCGAAGCTGACAACTGTGGGATGCCCCAACCCGCGCTTAAACCTCCCAGCAAGGCCGTTAAGGCCACGGAGGCCCCTAAGCCTGAGGCGTCTACCGACCGATCGCTTAATGTGGACGGGACCATTCGCACGCCCGAAGGTTGGCGGCGATGGGGTAAGAAAGAGAAACTGCCCGAACAGCAAGTTGAGATCCATGCGTACTACACCAACAATGGGTGGGATCGTTACTGGGGACGTACGGGCGACGAGGTCATTGCGTTTTACTGGGCCAACACGGCGGAACTACAGGACCTGGAGATGTACGACAACGTAGACGCAAACGGTAAGCGAGTCTTGCTGCAGGAAACGCCCTACGGTCCCGGTCACATCGTGCCTCACGGATGGACTTGCTAAGTGAACGGTACTGGACGACGCAAAGCTCGCGGTTTTATACCTCGTGAGACTCTTGAGGTGTGGTTGTGCGTGGGGGGCGTAGCGTCGAGCACGACGTTTGCTGCCGTGATGCTGATGCGCCTGTTGGGTTAGACCGTATTGCACCCATAAGCGTGTTACACTGTTTTGTATCTACGGAGAACATCATGGCAGACAAAGATATGAACCCTATGGGTGACATGCGCGATCCTTTTCAAATGCTGCACGACATGAAGACGAAGGCGCGCAAGAACCTCGTAGACCAGAAGCTAACCGAAGAAGACGAGCGACGGGTCATGGCTGCAGCGGACATGGAGCCACTACCAACACGCGGTGCAGCACCCGGAGAACCTGGGGCGACTGAATACGCCACGCCTGCTCCACGTATTGATGTGGGTCCTGAAGCCGGTGTGTACGCTGGCGCGGGGGGTTATGAGTACGAAGTCCGGGATGATGGAGCCGTTAAGATTCTCAAAGCCCCGAAAGACCGTGGTTTGGGTGTGACCTTGACTCGTGGGATGGCCTACGACGCAATCATGGATGAGTTGAGGGCTGCGACCCCTAAAGCCCCGATGGTATCACCTGAGAGTGGGATGCCCAGTCGGGACGCGATGGGGTCCGAAGCACTCTCGGCATCGCCTAACGGTAAGGCACCGAATCGCGGATAAGCTCACAGGTACTGAATGGCCTACGACAAACCCTTAGTGTGGTTCGGTACTTGGACCACGACAGCCGGATTAGTACTCCACGCATTCCACGTATGGGGGCGTGACGGTGCATGGCGTGGAGCTTATGGGAGTTGCACCCGCGCACTTGCAGAGGCAAGGCTGTTAAGGTAGTTCAGAGGAAGAAATGATGCCCCTATACGAATACCGTTGCTCTGAGTGCAACTTTGAAATCGAGATGTTGCAGAGCATGAGTGCTGCTGCGCCCAAGTGCTGCGAGTGCTCCAGTACCAAGGACATGAGGAAGCTCATCTCCGCTACTTCGTTCGCGCTAAAAGGTGCGGGCTGGGCCAAAGACAACTATGGCTTGAAGAATGCTTGAGCGAGTGCTCACCGCATTGCGTCAATCTTGAGCTTGAGTATCTCGTTCTCGCGTTTGACGTAATCCACTTCGACCTTGAGTCCTGCGACTTCGGTCATTAGCTCAATGATCTGCTCTAAGTGTTCGTCACGCTCTTCTTCGAGCCGTTCAACGCGCTTGATGAGGTCATCGCGGTAGAGAGCCTGTTCGGCCTTCTCCTCCTTCTGTACCTCTCGCTTCTGCTTGAGAATGAACTCATAGAACTTGAACGCACCTGCGCTCACCGCGCCTGTGACGACGGCGACAAGTGCAGCAGTGGCAGTTGGTTTATCCATGGAGATCCTTGTGCATCACTTCCACACGCATTTTAACGTAAATCCAAACCCACAGGGTAAAGTAGACGCCAGTCACAACAAGGCTGCGCCCAACGTCACCAAAGGCGAACTCAGGGTCATCCATGACGTTGGAGACGAACCTTGTGGTCGAGAAGATGTAGAGCATCAGGTATACGCCGACGAATCGAGAACAGGACCGAATGTTGGGAAGACTGAACAGCATGCCCAAGGCCACAACAAAGTACAGGCAATACTGAAAGTAGGCCCACTCGTTACCTCCATCCAGAGCCTCGCCGTAGCTCATCCAAAGAACGCGATTGTTCGCAAGGTCAGCGATGTTCCAGAACAGCAGAAGGGGTCCGTAGTCGTGGTAGACCAAGATGTCCTTGTACGCTTTGAAGAATCCTCGCATCGAACCACCTGTACTCCATCATAACCCGGAGCTTGGTGGACTGGCGGCTCAACGCTTGACGAGTAAGCGTGTTAGAGTGCACGTGTGTGATTTTGATGTGATCGCACGTCTTTCGGAGTGCCCGTGACCTTAAAAGAAACTAAATCCCCGCAACAGATCCTCCATGACATGAAGACTGTCGAGCGTGGGAAACCCACAGAAATCCAAATGGAGGGCGCGACCATTAAAGGCGCCACACCGCTGTCGCAAGAGCGGCGACCAACTCGATACGCAGCGGAAGACTTCCGCGGCCACAGCGGTAGCGGAGACGTGTTTCTCGAAACGTTTATGGCGGGAGACGAAGAAGTAGTCCTACTTCGTGGTAGCGATGTGCGAAAGCTTTCGGGAATCCCAGGGGTGAAGGGGTTCACCACTTACACCTCGGACACTCTAAATAGTCGGCTTGTTGGTGGGCCCGGCGATGGTGTTGGCTGGGCCGAAGTGCCGGAAGAAGATTTTGTATCTGAGGAGTATGCGAGGCGCAAAAACCAAGAAATACCGCCAGAGCCAGTCAGGATGATAAACCCTCAAGCTTCTGATAGAGCATTAAACAACCCGAGGTATGAAGACATAAAATCCCGATTAGACGCACAAGGAATAAGCAAAAGTGAGTATAGGGATTGGCTTTACTCCGTTAATGAAGAAAACCCTGAGTGGGGGGCTTGGTACGACAAGTACGCAAAGAACAACCCCACGTATCGAAATACCAAAGGGTCTGACGGATTGGCGACCGTATACACACCTCACGTTAACGTCGGTGGAGGGTTTCACTTTATTCCGAGTGTAACGGTAGATGGTAAGCCCGTTTACTTCTTCGATGACACGGGAGATTTGAAGGACAAAGAAAGTCCGGGGTGGCGAGTAAGAAGGTTGAAAGTACCAGGCCAAGATGGGTCATATGCTCAACAGATAGGAGAGTATGACGCAAGTGAGGTAAGAGCAGATCTGCGACCCCGCTCATCCGGTAAAGACATCGCAGATGCATATAAACAGGCGTCTACGGGCGCTTCGCGCTCACTCCAAAAACCAAAACCTGACCCTGTTCAACCTGCACCTGCACCTGCACCAGAACCCCGTCCTCCAGTACCCTCGTCGTTTCGAGGTTTCGAGATGCCTGTGGTCAATACGTTAAAGGGTCGACGGCGTAAAGCGGAGCGTCGTTTTGACAAACCCCAAGAACTCACCGACGATCAATCAAGCGAGTAAGCGTGTTATACTGGAGCAATAGGAGTTAGTCATGGCCGATAAACGCATGCCCGCAGACACTGCGCAACAAATGATTGATGATGCGAAGCGTAAAGCGCAAGGTCAAGAAGACTTTATGGGATTCCGCGTACCTAAGGGTATGGACGACGATGCGCGCAAAGCGTGGGAAGCGGCTATTCGTGAACGCGAAGTTTTGTTTCGTCGGGATCCACCGGAGGATGAATACGGTAGAGAGTACATCGAAACAGCACGGAACCCTACGGCTCTTCAACGAAAAGTCCAACGTTATTCGGAGCAGGTAGTCGGGCCCACTTTCGAGGACCTGAAACAAACGGCGACGGAACTGCCCGGTAAGATCGGTCGTGGTGCAAAGGTTGTAGGAGAAGCCGTGATTGACGCCGCTACGGTGGTCCCACGGACTAAAGCGGCGATTGCCGCCGACCCTGAGGGCGCCACGCAGTTCGCGAGCAATGTGATGTCTGGAGACCGAGAGGCAATCCGGTCGATGGCTACAGAGGCTTCTGAGGGTATTGCAGAACCCTTCTCCACCATTGGTGATGCGGTTTTGTCTGTGGATGCTGCCACAACGGGTAAACCTCTTGAGGCTGTGGGGTACGCAGGTCTGATCTTGACACCCGCGATTGTACAGACTCTGGGTAAATCCATGTCCAAGGGTTGGCTGAAGCGCGCTGCCGAAGCGGGAGAAGAGATCCCTGGCGGAGCGGCTAAGAAGTTGGACGATCTTGCTAAGCTTGTAGACGAAGGTAAGGTCACAAACGACATGCAGGTCCGCCGTGAGATCGCGAGGGTTGAAGACACGCATCGACGGGAATGGTTCGATAGTAAGAATAAAAGAACACGAGAAGCTCGACGAGAGCTTTACGCAAAACGCGCAAAACAAGATGAGGAGGCTCTCGCCGCCAAGTCGGTCAAACAAAAGTACACGCTTTACGACCCGCGTACAGACGAACCCTTTAAAACGCGTGGGGGTAAAATAAAGCAGTTTAGTAGTCCTGAAGCAGCGGACGAGTACGCGACGGAGACGCTGAACGATTTTACTTTGAAGATCTTGGACTTAGACGGTAAACCTGCACCAGGGTATTGATGCAGGTTTACACTAACGGTGACTGAGATGGGCACGAACTACTACGCCCGAATCGACGCGTGCCCCGTTTGTACTCGCTGCGATCCCGAAGACGACATGCACATCGGGCGATCCTCAGGGGGTTGGGCATTTGCACTTCACGTAGACCCCTTAGAAGGCATATGTGACCTGGAAGACTGGCTTGAGATCTTGTATGACCCCACGGTAACCCTGTGGCGTGACGACGGTAAACGCCTCACCCCCGACCAGATGCTTGTTGTCATCATTAACCGCGATCCGCTAAACTCGTTACGGTTGAAGCTGTCGGAGCATTGCATTGGGCATGGACCGACATACGATCTCGTTCTCGGGGAGTTCCGGTGAGTAGTACGTATGCAGAAGAGTTGTTGGAGTTGGCCGCCGCTGCGCGAAAGGTCGAAGGCTTTAAGTGGGTCCCAGGCATGTTGGGGATCTACAAACCCAAAGGGTTGCAGAACGCGAGTTACACCACACGGTTCCGAGAAGGCATGAGCGTACGCAACATGTCAGAGTGGCTTGTACCGGATCTTACAGACGCCGCTACCGCAGGAGCGCTCCTCCACCAGTTGCTCCACAGCGGAGGCACCTTGCAGTGTCAACATCATAGCGACGTGTACGTGTCGCTACTGGGGGTCCCAGGGGATCACCACGGTACTTACTTAGGAGAGGCTTGCGCTAAAGCTGCGTTGTCACGAGGATCTTGGTCTGGACGTGAAACTGAAACCCCGATGTTTAGGTAAACGGGCTCCAACGCCGCCCGGGCCTACTGAAATATGATTTACGGATGTAGCCCACACAAGGCGTGTTCAACCGGTTGAACTACACCCTTCCCGGAGGAGGCTACGTTGTAGTTGACCTGAGGAATACTTAGGTCATCCCTCCCCGAGCACTGCGCGATTGCTGTCTTCCAGAACATCCACACTGTGGTCGTTCCGATCGCGCGGTGCGGGTCCGCCAAGTACGGGTGTCTCCTTGGCGGACCCACTCGGGGCAGGGAAGTTTACTTGTCTGTAGACCGAAGCACTGCTTCGTGTTCCGCCTGTGCTTGGTTGCGCAAGTTTCTCATAATCGATGTGAAGTCACGGGCCTCTGCGGTTTTGGTTCCGCTGGCGTTGGTACCCATGTTCATCATGTCGATGCTTTGAGGTACGACCTCAGGCTCAGGCTCAGGAGCTACTTCTGGCTTAGGTGCGTATTCACCAAGCTTGAACTTGAAGTTGACCATGTCCAAGGCTTCCGATGGTTCTACTCGTGCGGCGCACAACTCGCAAAGGAGTTTGAATGCATCGTCGTTCGAGTGCACCTCTGGCGAAGACGTCTTCACCCAAGTGTCGAACTCATCGATCGCTTGATTGACCTCAGCTTCTTCCGCTGCTTTGGCTTGGGCTTCGAACTGACCAATCTGTTGGCGGAGTGCTTCGCGCTCTTGGATGGACTCTTGCAGTTCTGATTGGCTACTGTTTTGAGCTTTTTCCGTGGCTTCATTAAACTCGTTCTTCAGCGTTGCAATCGCGGCCCGGTGCATGGTTTTAAGTTCGTCGATCTCTTTCTGCTTTTCTTGCAGGGGATCGATGTCACCGTGGAGCCACTGTTGAACACGTTGCTCTTGTTGACGGATGTCAGCTTCTTTTGCGTCCAGAGACTTACGTCGTACACCCATCTCTTGGAACTTGTCGGTGTATCCGCGTTGCCAGTTTTTGTACTTGTTGTTCAAGCCATCCAAAAGCGTGTTCTGTAGCTTAGCGTCCAAGTCTTCAAACCAGTTGGCGGATTTCAACGCGTCGATCTCACCGTTCCAATCAATGACGGATTCGACTTCGGCGTCTGCCGTACTGGATGTTTCAACGGCCTCATTGACCTCGACCGGTTCTGCCGTGGCTTCGATTGATTCAGTGCCTGCGTCGAATGACGCCGTAGATTCTACTGGCGCCGAGTCTACAGCCACGTCCGCAACAGCTTCCCCGCCCGTTGCTCCTACTGCTTCATTGTCTTCATTAAACATGGGTGTCTCTCCAAGGTTCAAGTCATTTCAGGTTCAGGTGCACCCATCATAGGTGCTGGAGCCATTGCTTGCTCTGGCATACTACCAGTGGCTTTTTGGGCCGCAACCCGCTCAAGCTCCATAAGGATTTGAAAGTCTTCCGTAATCGCTTTAGCCAGATCATCGGCGCTCATTTCGGCAAACTTAGGGATTTCTTTGGCAGCAGCCAACAGGTCCATAGCGCGTTCTTTGCTGACACCCAGCATTTCCACCATAGGACCCACGTCCATGTCAGTAGCTTCAGCGGCTTCAACGTCTTCTTCACCTGCAACACCTTCGTCGACGGACTTATCGAAATCGTCCATGAGAGGCTTCAGGTCACGATCAGGTACAATACCCCCCTCAGGTATAGCTACGTCATCCGGCCCCTCGTCACCGGCCATCTCAGGCCCTTCTTCGGCGCCTTCTTCGGCAGCGTACAGTTCAGGGAACTGCTTCTTGGCTTCTTCGTAACCTGGAGCACCTTTAGCGGGAAGCGGTGCACCAGTTTCAGGGTTCATGGGCATGACGGTTTGTCCTTTGATTAGGAGGGTTCAGTAGGGGTAAGGTCTTCGAGGTCTATGTGGACCAACTCAAAAGCGGTGTGGGGCCCCAAGGCGCGGATGTACTTGTTGGGGAGTGTACGACGTTCTTCAGTTTTGGTGTCCAAGTAAGTCGTACAGTCTTTGTTACCGTGCACGAGAACGACTTGCAAATCGCGAGAACGCGAGGATGCGAGACTTTCGGCATGCTCGACCAGTTCAGGGTCATTTAGTATTCCCGGCAGCATTTGCGGATCCCCCTGCGGCGCGTTCGCTTTTCTTAGCACGACTTTCCGCGCGACGTTCTTTGATTACTTGCTTATCGTACCCGCGAGACTTGCGCTCCAAGTATGTACCGTGACGCCGCTCTTCTTGTCGAGCGTTGCGGGCAGAGTCCGTCTCGTGCTCGATGTTAACGCTGTGACCCGGGAATCGTTCTTTGATGACCTTGACGCATTGATCGTACTGTTCTTTGGTTTCGGCTTTACCCAACACGCCGAAGTCCACGGTACCAAAGGACCCGTAACTTTCGCCATGGATGGCGTAGCGCAAACCCTTGAAGCTCATCTTCCGTTCGCTGCCGCACTCGGGGCACTCAGGAGGACCTTCACTACGGCGGTACATCACTTCTTCGTCGAAGAGGTCACACCCACTACATTCCAAGTTGTTGATAAGCCAACTCATTTCTTTTTCCCTTGCGCGACACGAGACTTGATGACCTTTTCAATGTCAATCCTTCGACCTTCCTTATAAGCTTTTGCGGTAGCTTTCATCTCTTTGGCTTTGGCCCGAGGGTTTTTTGCTCCCGCCAAATACTTAGCAGGTACACCGAACTTGTAGGGTTGCGTCTTTTTAGACATGGTTATCGCAAGTCCTTGTCGTGCTTCTTCGACCCGCGAATGAAGCTGTTGACACGCCCCATCGCCCAAGCGGCCATTGATGCGTTGCGAGAGCCCGAAGACAAGAACGCACCCTGCCCACGCCTGAACACCGTCAACAAAGTGCTGAGGGATATACCCGACTCTTTCGCTTTTTTGCGTAGAGTCGTCATGGTTTTTTCGCTCGGTTTCTTAGCCATTACGCTGACGCCCTCCCGGCCCAAATGATGCACACTCGTTGAGATGCGCACTTGAAATCCAAGGCGGAACAATAGCCCAACTCACCGGCATCAACCGCTGCTTCAGGATCGCCTTCGCCACCGAGACCCATCTCGATGCACTCTTGCATGGTGTCGGACGTGTCGAAAAAGCTGCAGTTACCACACCGCATGCTCATCACGTTCTCTACGGTGTCGTTGAAGCGATCAGCGTAACGTTGCCAGAACTCTTGGTTTCCACCTTCGGCGTCCAAGCCGGGGTTAGCCGGTCCGTACTCCTTAGTGTCCAGAGCTTTCTGGCGGTTCTCCAGGTTCAGTTCGACGTCTTGAGTTGCAGCGGGGCAAGACTCCGCCTTCTGCGCGCCACGGCGCATCTCGTTCATCATGTCGTTGTATTCAGCCATTACCACTTCACCTTATCAGCCCAGTAGGCTGCGCTCATCTTACCCTTAGCGATGTTCTTAGCGTGCCGCGACTTAAAGCTTGCACGCTTCTTCTTCATCTTGTCGGACTCTCCCGACTTTGGCTTTCCTGCAGTGCTGGCGCCCTGCTCTCCAAAACGGATGAGTTTGATTTTGTCACCCTCTTGGGCAAGTACGATGTGACTCTTGGTCGGATGCTTGGGTGTACGCTTGGGCTTGTTTACGCCCTCAAGGTTGTGCTTCTTGAGTAGCGCTATTTTCCGCGCAGCATCTCGACGAGAAAGAGCCATTATGCTTCCGCACCTTCTCTTACAGGAGATCCGCCGCCGGCTGCGAAGGAGTCTTCAGGAGCAGCGCCCCCGAGAAGTTCCATCGCTGCGAGTTGTTCTTCAGGCGAGAGTTGCGAAAGCTCTTCGGCTGCAGCGGCTTTCTGAGCGGGTTCGCCGGCTGCGGCTCCACCCAAAGCTTCTTGCTGGGCGGCTTGCATCTGAGCTTCTTGCATTGCTGCGACGTCTTCTTCGGGCAACAAAATACGTGCGGGCATTCCGAGACCAGAGATGACTTCTTCGACCAAACGACGACTGTCGACGTTCGGGTCTTGCGCCAAGAAGGGCAACATTTGCATGAGCGTTTCTGCAAGCACGCTGGGGTTTTGACGGATGGGGTTGTAGCTAACCATCTCAAAAGACACTTCGACGTCGCGCAGTGTACGGAGATTGACCTCAGCCCATCTTCGGTCTCCTGCAATACGCACCATCTTTTCGCTCTTCATGTACTTGCGGCACAGGAAAAAAGCTTTCTTAGCCACGTCTTCCAACGCGTCGTTGACGTGACCTTCTCGGGTGGCCAATCGTGTACGCATTTGGGCGTCGATGATTGCCATTTCGGTCGCGGTCCGTGCCCCGGTAACCTGTCCTCGGGCGGCCTCAGCAAGTGCAGAAATAAAAGCTGCATCGTCTTCCTGTCGGTTGATAAACTCGACTACGCCAGCGGGCGTCTCGGGCATGGGCAACTGGTAGAACAGCGCCCCCAAGTTCCGCATGGTTTCACTGTTTTGAGGGGTAACGCCTACAAACGCGCCGGCAGAGGCTTCTACCGCTTTGTTGAGGTCTTCTTCAGAAAGCATCCCTGCGTCATACATGATGCGGGGGACTTGCAGGTACACGATTTGTTTCATGTGCGTGAGCAAGTCGTTGACGGTTTGCTGTTGGTTCAACACCAACTGCACTTCGCTCAAACCCGAACAGTCTACAGCAGAGTGGTTGAGGCTGAACATCGAGTAAGGGGTGTATTCGATCTTGTCTTCAAACAACACTGCACCAGCTTGTTTGCTGTAGTGCTGCACAATCCCACGTTCACGATCGTAGTACTCCCAGATGGTGACCCATTGAAAAGCATCCCGCGTGTCCGACCCACCACCACTGGTGTTGTTGGAGAGCCATGACGGGTACCGATCAGGCGTCACGTCTGAGATGTTCGCGCTCTTGTAGCGACCTTGCTCGACACGAGCTTTAAACTCGGTGTAAGGGATGACAGTAGCTTCCAACCAGTACTTGATGTCGTCTGGGTCCCGCACTGTAAGGTCGAAGAACAACGCACTTGGGTCCACAACCCGAATCACTGGGGCATCGTCCTTGACGCTCCAACTGGTCTTAAAGATGCCCCGCTTACACAAGACTGCGTCAATCAATGCAGTGGCAGCACGTCGACGCATACGGTTGGTCTGAAAGACGTACTCCATCAAACCCGTAACTGCCGGCGAGGCTTCTTCACTGGAAGGCGTACGAGCCATGGCGGCTACTTGGGGGTTGGGTCCCAGCAATGCACTGACCGCTGTATCAGCGATGGCGTAAATCAAGTTCTTACTGCAGAGGTAGCTCTGAGAGACTTGGTTAAGACTGTTGTCCGCAGAGTGGCTGTAAAACTCGCCACGGTAGAACTGACGAGCTTTGTCGAATGGACGCTTCTCGTGCCTGTTGTAGTGCTGCAGGTGCCGGTCAATGAGTTTGCTGAGATTCGCCATTAGTAAGCCTTCTTTGACTTCGTGTCTTTCTTCTCACGGTCGGCCTTGTCTTCTGCTGCAGCTTTCTTTTTTGCAGCGTCCATCGTAACTTTGTACTTATAGTCAGGCATCATCTACTCCATCTCGAAACTGGTTTGTAGGGTGTTTTGGCTTCCCTACGCTGCCGATCTTTAAACTTGTCCAAGTCACCAATCGTAACCTGTCCGGGAACATAACCCGAGTCTACTCCACTTTCAGCGATTGCGAAACGCCTACGGGACAAAACATCTGCAGCCATAACGGCTGTTCGTGCACGGTCGAAGTGGTGTGTAACACCATCGAACCCCTTGACCCTTTTCTTGCGAGAACCATCGTAGTTCAGAAGTTGGTGGAGCATTCCTCGACTCCGCAAGTGAAGCTCTTGCTCACCTAACATGCGCACCAATCTTGCCTCAGCTTCACGAAGGCGCTTCGATGTGGCGTACCAGCCGGGGTGGTTGCGGTCGGTCCACAAAAGGTTTTTCGCCCCGTTGTCTTTAAGGAGCGCGATACACGCAGCGGCGTTGGACTCTACAGCCAGCAAGCCCATGGCGTAACGCTTCTGTACTTTAAGCAGTCTCTGGTAAAACCGATCAGGCGACTCTCGCCCCTCCCAGAACGCCACCTCTTGTTGGTTGACTGCATCGAATACAGTAAGCGCCGACTTATCACCCTTACCACCGAAACCTGCAGGGTCAGCGGTGATGACGTACTGGTGACCTGCCTTAGGTGGGTCAATCTCGTGGCAGCCAAACTTTCCGAGTGGTGGGTCCGCTTGACTCTCCGCGAGGTACTTCTTGAGAACGTCTGCAGGAATGACGGGGTCTGTTGCTCCCAACCACCCATCGTAAGGGTCGGATGGGTACTTACAAGAAAAGAGTCGTGTATCACCTACAAACTCCGTACCCAAGGCTTGCCGCCTAAACGCTAAGTTGCGCAACGACATTCCGGGATGCTTGACTTGGTAGTCTCGCTCGGCGCCTGTGGGAGAGAAGCTTTTATCCAGTGTGATGCAACTATCGTCTTCCCACCACTCCAAGAATAGTGGGTGAAACCGACTGGTGCCTTCCATGGCCGATCGCCACATTTGCTCGTGGTGACTACCGGCTCGTCCCGGAGTGGACTCAAGCACGACTTTTGCGTTCACCCGCTTGTTGACTGTGGGGAAGATGTTGATTGCGGCTTTCTTTTGCCACTGCGCTTCACCGAACTCCGTAATGACCAGTCGATCAATAGAACGACCGATAGCAGGGCTACGACCACCAGCAGTGAGTACCTTAATCCCGCCACCATGAACGAACTGCATCTGGGTCGCCCCGGCTTTTTTCCCAGGGGCAAGAGGCATACGCACGTCATCAGGTAAGCGCTGGTAAGCAAAGAGGATCCTTTCAAAAATGTCTTCTGCGGTATCTTGACGTTCTGCAATCAGCAGACCTTTTACACCCTCAAGGTACATGCAATCTCGGAGCAAAAGCATCACAGAAATCGTTGTGATCTTGGCCTGCCTAAACTTGTTAACGATGACCCAGTTGTTGTTGTGGTATGCGTCCAGCAGTTTACGCTGAGTGTAGGTCGGCGTCATGAAACCGATGGTTTCGTCTTCACGTACAATCTGGCACATAGACACAAAAGCATCTGACGTGGAGAACAACGCCTTCACTTTGCCTTCGTGTAACCCCGGGGCTTTAGCGAACTTCGCACCGCTTTGCTTCTTGGACATGCTGCTATGGTATCACGCAAGACGCTAACGGCAAAGTATTGACTCCTCGGTACAAACTTCCATAAGACCGCTTGCCAAAACGTCAGTATACGTTTACTCTTTGAAGCGCACCCTTATGGTGTGCCGGGTAGCTGAAAAGTCCGGCATTGCGATACATCAGCGGGCAGGCATCAAAACGTGAACCTAAAACTCAACTTTACGGTTGGGGGGTGACTATGATGTCTTCCCAACAACCGAGAGGCTATAATGTCCATCAGTACTGAACTTTTGAACACTACGTTTGCGGATCTCCGCGGACCTCTGGTGAACTCGTTTGTTCGTAGCAATGAACTGTTTGACGCCCTTCAAGCCAAGGCACGTATGCCCATGGAAGGCGGAACGCTCATCGAGCGGTCCTTCTCCGGTGGTGCACCTGCTCGCGGTGTAGGCGTTTATGTCGGTGACGAGCTACTGAACATGACCCGGCGTCAACAAATCAAGCGTTTCCAAGTGGAACCGCATCGTATTGTTGCTGCTATCAACATCCCGAAGCGTGAGCTTAACCAGAACTCTGGAAAGCTTGCCATCATTCGACTCATCGAAGAGTACCCTCAAACTGTAATGGAAGCGGCCAAGTGTGACTTGAACTCGTACTTCCTGACCGGTGTGAGTCGCGGATTGGTTTTCCAAACTGCGGAGCTTAAAGGCTTTATGACTCTTAACGGTGATGTTGCTGATGGTATCGGAACCGGTGTACTTAACGGTCTTCTTGACTGGCGTACCCCAACCGAACAAACCGCAGACGGCCAATCCGTTCAAGGTGTTGCGAAGTCCACAAGTATTTCGCACTTCAACCAGTTCGCCGACATGTCGACGACCTTCTCCCTCTCCACTCTTCGTAAGGTGTACCGTCAATGTGCTCACTACGCTGGTGGCGCTGGTAAGGGTCCAGATCTGGCGATCATGGATGATGACACCTACACGCAGTTCGAAAACGCGAAACTCAGCAACGTCCGCGTCAGCATCGTTGAAGACAAAACCGAAAAGAGTAACACCCTTGAGCTTTCGCTCGGTGTTGCCAAGGTCTACTCTTCCATCGATCTTGACCGTGCCGGTGGTGGTTTCACGGGCGATGCGACCAATGGTGCCTCGTACTTCCTGAACACTGATTACCTTGAGTTTCCAACTTTGGAAGCTCCGACAATCAGCGAGTTCAAGGAACGTGTGGGTGACCAAGACGTCGTGACCGCTATCTTCTCAATGCAAGGAAACATGATTTCCACGAAGCTTCCAGCCCAAGGCTGTGTTGCTGGCGGAAACTCGTAAGGAGATATGATCATGAGTGTAAAAACAGAAGCATTGTCCACCGTTTATTCCGCAGAGGTCTACAACCTCGGGACTAAATACGTTCAAAAGGCTGACGAAGTCGCAGCGGGCGGTTCTGGTGTTAACACCGCAACCGTTCTTACTGCCGCTCAGAAGCTGATGCTTGCCGGTGAGCGTACCTGGGTCTTCATCAAGTCCACAGGTACAATCGCCGCTGGTGACCTTGTGAAGCGCACGGCTGATACCGACGCTTACGCTGGTCAGCAAGACAACAGCAGCGAAGGCTCGAAGTACGATATGCTCGGCGTAGCCGACCATGCGATTGCTTCAGGCTCGTACGGCTGGATTATCTGCAAAGGCGCGGCTGTTGTTCAAGCTGAAGCTGGTGTCGCTGCAGGTGAACGTGTTTCGTCTGACGGTGATAACACCGCAGGCGAGGTCGACACTTGGACCGACGGTGCCGGTAACAGCGAGAACATCGTTGGTATTGCTCTGGAAACAGAGTCCAGTAGCGCAACTTTCGGTGCCGGTTACGTCATCGCTCGGATTGACATCCCTTCGTAGACTGTCATTACGTGATACACTAAGCGGGAGCCTCTTTACGGGGGTTCCCGCTTTCTTTTTTGGAGACTCTTGTGGACACATCCCTTAGTTCTTTGCGTTCCCGGTTGTTCGATTTTCGTTCTTGGGACACTACGGGTGAAACGCTGAATCGTCGAGTGCGTGAAGCGCTCAACTTGGCTTTGGATCGATTAGCGGGAGATGTGCCCGAAGCGTTGATTCCCTCGGAAGAACACATCGTTCTGAACCCTGAAGTCAAGACGGGTTCAGTCAGCGCGTATTTGAAACCGTTGAGCACTGACAAACGCATCATGCAGTTTGTCAACGTCTCCGGTTCCGGTATTGATACCACCGGTTCGGGTGTAACGTGGCGCCCCACAATCGATGGCACTTGGGACGGACTGATGCACATCGAGTTTGACGACGGAACCCGAAAGTATCGGCGTCAGTCTCAAGAGTTTTGGACTGCACCTGATCCGGGAGAGAACGGAAAGACCGCGTACTATGTCACTTTGGACCGTCCTTGGAAAGACGTTGAGACCACGGTACTGACATTCAGGTTGCACCAACCAGAGTTTTTTGTGACCGATGATGTCATGCAGGTCTTGGAACCTGCACGCATCTTTGATGACACACGGCAGCAAGTATGGGCGATTGATACTGCTGGAGCGTACCGCCAGGACATGGTGGACTTTCATGGTGAAGTAACAGGTCGCCCCTATCGTTGCTGGAGAGGTCGGCACTTTCAAATCCCCGCACCCACAGAAGCACCTATTATTGCGGAGATTCAAGCACCCAAAGGTGGCAAAGACAACCACAATGGTGTCGTCCCTGCTGAGTACCAATGGGGTGCGGGCGGTGTCACTGGTGCAGATGACGCATTACAGACGGGCGGGCAGTGGGGCATTTGCTACACCTACGTGATTGGGCGTAGAGACCAAGAATGGCAACAAGGTCCCATGGTAGCTCCGGGAGGTCATGAGGTTCAGAACAGCACGTTTAACGTCACATGGGCTTATGAATCTAACGGATCAGCACCTTCTACCCATGCCCAGTACACTGGCGTTAACGACCCACTTTGGGAAAGTGCCCCTTCTCCCGTCAAACTGTTTAACCACACCAAGGCCCCTACTGCAAAAGACCTGGGTGCAATGGTGCTTTCAGCCACAAACATCGACGCGATGTTGGGTTTTGGAAATGCGACTTACCCCCGGTACGGTAAGTCGGGTGTGCGAATCCGTTACTACGTAGCGCAAATCAGCAAGAAAGGTAACAGCCACGAGTATGTCGCCGTTGAAACCAACAACCGCTATTACTTTCTGTGCGAAGTGGAACCCACTTACGACCAACTATCGGGCCTTTCCACCGTCGAGTCACCGGACACTAACCCTGCAGCAAGAGTGGTGTGGGACGGTACGCAACTGTACGATTACCATCGACCTTTGAAGCACAGCACAGGTTACTTCGCGTGGAAGGTGTACCCTCATCAAGACGCCCGCTACGAGTTGGACTTTCGCGTGCTTCGTTTGCCCCGAAAGTTTATTGACGACCGGGACACTGCTCCGATTCAACGAGACGCGGTTCCATGCCTGCTGGAGCTTTCGATGCATTACATGTGTTTGATCGACGGTGCGGACCAAGTAGGGGCTCAGGCCCACATGTCTCGCTACACTGACCTTGTGAAAACCTACCGTAAGCGCTACGCTAATCCCGGACATGTCGTTGAACCTGTACCGCTACTCGGATACTCTTTCCGACACCGGTATGGTTCGTTTAAAGTAAGCGACTAATCGAGACACCCCAAACACGAGGTTAACCGTGAAAATACATCCTATTCGACTCTCCCTCCCCAAACCATCTCTTGGCGACGTGGTTTTCCGTGAAAACTTGAGCGGTCAATACGAAGAAGCGACTGTTGCTGCGATCATCATTCCCAATAAGGAGAGCGTCAGTTGGACGTCAACGTTGCTCACTCGCAATGGTATCGAGTTCATTGGGTCAGACATGGATTTCCGCAGCAAGCATGATTGGATGCCTCTGGGATGGTACCTTTCCGAAGACGGTAGTGGTTGGGTTGAGCCTGATGGTAACACCAGTGGGTTGCAAGGACGCCTCCACCACCTTGAAGCGACGGTGACTGCGCTCGCTGCTCAAGTTGCGTTGTTGCAAGGTGCAACTGAAGACACCGCTGAGCCGCTCTCAGTTGCAGAAGTTCTGGACGACACCGTTATTACGTTGCCAGAACCGAAGACGGGTGAGAAGTTCATGGCGTGGAAGTCTCGCGCAGTCAAGGCCGCCCCTGTGCTGAAGTCTACGTCCAACAGCAGCGCGATTCTTTCCGCCGCATGGCACAGCAAGTCCTTTGAGAACATCAGCGTAACCGCGTAAACCCTTTCGGGACTTTTAATGGCGAGCCCAACGAACCAGTCCACGACACAACTCACGATTCCTCCAGGGGAATCACTTGTGCAGTACTCGGCGTCTTTCATGGCGCAACGTATCCTCAACTTGGAGAGAACTCCTGAGGATACGTTGTCGTCCGTGTTGGGTCCCACACAGTACGACACTGCGCCGTGGAATACAGGTGTCTTGCTCCCGCCAGCGACGTCCTTTACCGAAACAGTTCCCCACAGCGTGTTTCATACAACGCTCGAAGCTGGTTCGGCGCAAATGTTGATAGTCCGTTTTGGGTCTTTGTTGAAGCGTTACATGGGGGGCGCTAACGTCTCAGCAGCGAGTCCTTGGACGACACTCGTGGGAGGGTTAACCGATGACGGTCGCCCACGATTCCCTGACCAATACGTCACGTTGAACAACAAAATCATTTGGACCAACGGCATCGATCGTGCCCGAGTGATCACGTACGACAACATGGTTACTCCCCTGGGCTATTCTCAAAGGCCGTCGGCACCGACGGCTCTGGGCCCTACCCCCGTCTACTACAGCGAAGCCCCGCGCCATTTGCCCAATACGTTGGGATACTCCTGGCATGGTGAGATCGGTACACCTGGAGATAGTCTTGACGGACGTACGGGGGCGCTGCTCAACGGCAGTTGGTATTACTACTTGCAATACGAAGACGTGCATGGAAACCTGTCGCCGTTTTCTCTGGCCAGTAATGCCGTTCAAGTGCACACCATTCAAGCAGACCCATTTGACCCGTTTAGTACGGGTACTGCCAAACAAGCCGCCACTGAAATCGATAGTCTCACGAGGTCCTTCTTAGTGCAGATTGGTGGAGATGGGCCCGAACACACCGTTGCGATGCACGTATACCGTACACCCGACACCAAAAGGGCCAGCACCATTCCTCAGTTGATGGAACGTATCCCCGGTGCCAGCGAGTTTGTGTACGGCGACAAGAAGTCCGATACAGCGCTTGGCTCACAATGGACGGAATACGCCCCTGTACCGACGTTCAAAGTAATGTGTACCCATCAAGGTAGCTTGGTCATTGGGAATACAGGCGCCGAGCCGGGAATCGTACGGAAGTCTGAGCCTGGGTTTCCCGGCACTTTCCCCCTCAACCTTTTTGTGTTCCCTGATTCCGGGGGTGCAGAAGTCACGGGACTTGTGTCCCACGGTGGGATGTTGCTGGCGTTTACGGAAACAAGTGTATATTCGCTGCAAGACTTCGCCGCACCTGTACCCTTGGCTAAAGGTGTGGGGTGCGTGGCTCCTGCGACCATTCAAGCATTGCCTGACGGAACGCTTGTTTGGTTGGGGCGTGATGGTTTTTACGCTATGCGCGGCACAACGATCACTTACGTAAGCCAGCCCATCCAACGGGAAATGCGTCACTATCTCAATCGTGGAATGCTCCGACGTGCCACAGCTTCCGTCGATGCAGTTACGGGAGAGTACCGTTGTGCCTTGGCTCCTGCAGGTTCTGACTACAATGAACTAATGCTGGTGTTCGATGGGGCAAACTGGCGTCGGCAAGAACTCGGTTACCACATCGCAGACATCTGCCAAACAGACGACTGGCGCCAGTACAACTTGTTTGTGGGGCGAGTGGCTGACCGTACAGAAGAGTTTTCCAGTAATCTCTACGTCATGGGTCGCGAACGTCCTGACGATGCAGTCCCTGCACGTAAAGCACGGTATAGGTCTGCATGGATTCGCGGGGACGACACCGCACTCACACCGCTCAATATCCGCTCGTTGTACTTGGGCATGGTGGATGCCTGGGACGGAGAAGCGACCGTACGGTTCTACAAGAACGGTTCGTGGGACCCTGTGACGGAGATGACCGATCTTCGGTTGGTGGGTGTCGATGACGAATCCAACGTCGTTACTGACCTCGCAGGCTCCGCAGTGCTGGGTACAGCCAAAGCGCATCACCCGAGACTGTACTGGCGACAAGTACCCGTCGACTTGCGCAATGTGAACACATGGGCTTTCGAAATCGAGGTGTCCCATCCCACACGTTTGCACCTCGCATCGATTGCATTCGATATGAGTGTTGCTACAATGGGCAATCCCCGAGGCCGTATACCTCTTCGTGCAGATAAGTAGGAGCCCATGTCGAACATTTATCCCAAACGTAAGTTACGCGATCAGAATGTCCTTGACCCCATTGAGTTGAACGAGGACCTGCAACCTGCAGCGAGCTTGCTCGCCGGTAACGTGGATGCAGAGAACATCCGTGGCTTAGGTGCAGATGGGTTTAAGGTAGCTGCAAAAGTTGCGGATGAGGCATACTACAAGCTGCATAAAGCTGAAGGCGTCACGATTGAGCCGAACTTCGGTGGGGCAGTTTTGGTGCCTGGAGGTACGGGCGTCTCGCAACCTAACTTCTTGAGCAGTTCAGGTACCAGCCTCTTCGGTGACATCGAAGTTATTCGGAATACTCATGAGTGGCAGAGTTTGTCGAGCGCCACAGTGACGATCACTACGGGCACTTCGAACTTGTGGATCGTTGGCTGGCTTCAATACGTGTGGAATGGGTTCAACTTTGACGCACCCTCGGCAGAGGATGATGACGCCATGGATGCAAGTCAATACCCTTCACAGCAAGGGTGGCATCATAAGTCCAACGGGTTCTTCCCCACACGAGCACAGTTCGGTATTCGTGTAGACGGACGTGTTCTGGAATGGTGTACGACGGGCAAAAGAGGTACGTTTGAGCGCAGTCCCATGGCGATCAAACCCGTCAAAAGTACGACTACAGCCGTAGCGGGTTTACCTGGACCGCGTGTACCCGAAAGTCGTGCAGTATCGATGGGTCCAGAAGTGTTACCGATTCGATTGGGTACGGTGTTTCCCGTGGAACCCGGTACACACACTATCGAACTCGTGGGACGTCGGCTTCCCAAGCGAAAGACCACATCGTATCGTGTAGACGATGTGATCGGCGTTCATAGTCGAGAGCTTACTGTCTTGGAAATGCCGATTCATTCTACCTCAAATACGGTGTTAGAGTTATCGTCGGGATCGGTACCTGCGTTTGAGTCTGAAGACGTTGTGTCTAAAACCTCTCTGGGTGAGAGTGTGAGCACCTTGGCTAAAAGGTTCAGTACACTGCAGCAAGGTAACATTCGTCGCGAGTCGTTGATGCACACGCAACTGCCGAGTAAAGTCGTGTCTGTTGCACAAGCAACCATCAACAACGATACGCTGTCTGCAACCAGCCACTGGCCAGGGCTTACAAATAATGAAACGGTTTCAGAAGATGCCGGAGGGTGGGGCTGGTACCAACTCCGAGACGAGTCGACCACCCTTCAAGTCGTGAACACCGACACGTTTGAAGACGACGACATCATTTTGGTGATGGCCAACATTGGTGTGAGGGCTGTCCAGCCTCGCGGAGGAGAGAACCCCGAGGACTTCTACCAAGCGTTTCTGGACTCTTTTGGCGCCTTTCGTTTGGGGTTGAAGAACTCATCCACGGATACGTGGGCGTTACCCCTACTCAATACCGTAGGGCACACTGGGTACGTGAACAGCTTTAACTGGGCGGGGATTGAACCCGGATTCTCTTCCGCCGCACCCGATCAATCTCGTAAAGGGAAGTTAGCCGCACTGGACGAGAACGTTGATGTACCGCTGTACGCGCTGATGCGAGGTTCGGACTTTACTTCAGCTACGAGTCACACCATCGGAGTGTTTACTGCAGGAATGCAATCATTACCCGGAGGGCCCAACACCGGAGATGACTACGACACTGCGTCCACACTTGCGACTCCCAAGATTATTTGGGACCGCGCTAACCTCATCATGATTCATCTGAAGAAATAATGCCTACAATCCCTTTGTCCTACTCCTACGCCGATGGTACAACTCTCGACGTTGACGCACACAACGACATGGTCTACGGAGAAGCCGGGACGGGGATCATGGCCACCGCGAATGGTGAGTTGGACGTAAACAACGTTGCATCGACTTTTGAGATTGACGCCACGCATGTCATGCCTGAACAAGCGTGCATCGCAAAGCAAGAGTGGCTGAGAGAAACTTCTACGGTTTTTTCGGATGGAGTGGGGTCTTCTTCAGCATCAGCGGAGTACTTCGTTATTCCGGGTTGTAGCCTTCGCTTTTACCAACCATACGATGTTAGTTTGGCGCTGTTTCAATGGTCTGTGTTCATCACGCAAACCAAGTGGAACTTGCAATCGGAGAAAAACGGAGAGATCAGTCCTCCCCTCAACATCATTGCTCAGTTGGATGGTGTTGACTTGGACCACACGTTTCGCACATTGCCTGAGACTCATGTTATGGAACGCGACTTGGACAAACGTCCGTCGGCAAATGAAATGCACAACGCACTGTGGTTTGACATGAGCCATGCAGGTACGTTGACCAAAGGCTGGCATGAGTTGCGTGTGATGATGAACATGGGCACAGTGCAGTTCGCTAACGGCTTGACCGCAGAAGCTGATTTATCGTTACGATTTGGTACAGATTTTCGCGAGGCGGACTATTACCTGTACCAAAAAGCGTCCTTCGGTATTCGCAATGCTCGTGTGCTGACTATGTTGTAGCTGCGTGCTATGCTAACCCTGAGGTTTTGCAATGTTTGATTATTGGAAGTCGCTGCTTTTTTCGTCGTTCATCTTCACTTGTTACGTCTTTTCCGAAGGCGTCGACGTGCCCGACTCCGAAATGACCTATGGAATGGCGCTGACAGCAGCGTTACTCGGGAAAGTCCTCGCGGGTGGTTCAGCAGCTTACAATCTGGTTCAAAGCAGTCGAAAAACTCCTGGTGAAAAAGCGCTTGCGAAAGACGCGAACAAAACACCCACGGGGCTCAGCAAGGCTCAACGAAGAGGGATGTTGGGTAACGTCGTCCGTGGATTGTTGGGGTCTGAAAGGGGGACCAAAGCTTCTCTGAAACGACAAGCAGCGGCTGCAGGAGGATTCGGACGTTCGGGACGCATCCAAGAAGCCTTTAGAGATTTAGAAACCGCTAAAGGTGAAACGTTGGCAGGCGCCAGTGCTGACATCCAGAAGGCTTCACAGGCCAAACTGGACGCAGATGAGGATCGCCGTCAAGCCGCCGTTGCAAACTTGGCCGCAGTACAAGAAGCTCGTAAGGAGCGTCAAACTGCGGCAATCCAAGACGCGGGCGCAACTGCCTACCAAATCGGTAAAGACATACGCGACGAAAAGATTGAGGACGCGATTTTGAAAAAGAAAGGGTACATGACGGATAGCCCCGGGAAGCCAGCATGAGTTCCTACCAACTGTACATGTCGATGAAAGGTCTGGAGGGTAGCAAAGCTACGTTCGATGAGGACACTCGTAAGCTTTTTACAGCGATGCAACGCAGCCAAGATAAGCGTGAAGCAGGCATGCGTGGCGACGAACTGAAGCGCGAGATCAGTCAGTTCAGGGGTACCATCGATTTGCAGGTGGCGTTGGCTAATGCCCAGTCCCGCGAGTTTATGGCGCAAGAGACCAATGCTAACCGCCTTGAGAACACCATCCTTACGGTTGGGGATGCGTACGCTAAAAAATACGACGCGTTCAACATCAGCACAGTTCTAAAAGCCGAGGATGCCGTAAACACCTCCCTTCTTCGGGGAGATGCGAGTCCCGCTGCGGCAGCGATCGAAGCTTTCAATGGCGGTGTCGCAAACGACCCCGTAGCCTTGGGTAGAGACCCTACCGCAAGAGCCGCTACGTTGAGGGAAATCAACCGACGTCTGGTGAATGAGGGTAAGGCGGCCTTGTACGTGGAGAACCAGTCGACGGGTAGATTTGAGCTTGGTCCCGCTGGCGCCAACCTGACCACGCCACAAAAAGCCAGCCTTGAGAACTCGTTGGGGGATCTTAATCTCGCAAAAGACGAGAAGATTCGCCTTGAACAAGCTGGTCGCGATGCTTCCGTCGCTGCAGAGGAAATGCGCAACGCTCGTAGCGCAGGCGGAGCAACGCTGCGTGCGGCACAAGAGAACTTGGGCAATGCGCTTGGTAAGTATGGACAAGCCGCATCAAGTGCGAGTGATGCCAACGTTTCTGCTGAAGACGCCCGTGCAAAAGTTGGGAGCCTGGAGTTTGCCCAGGCCGAGTACATGGAGAACGACGCGTACTTTCGAGTGGTGCGCGACAAGCTTTTCGGTACACAAAAAAGCTTCCGGGATCACGCGCAAGAGTGGGTAGAAGACCCGAAGGTGCAAGCGTGGTTGAACGATAGAGATTTCCGCCCACCAGTGTACACGACTGCGGCTGACGGAACCATCGTAGCGAAGGGCGAAGGCGTCATGGTCCGAGCGATGACAAAGTTCTTCCGCGAACGTGAGCGTGAGCGAGGTGAGTACCTTCCACGCTACGGAGAAGGGCTTACCGATGACATCGGTGTGTTGATTACTCGCGACCCGGAAACCGGAGAGGAGCGACGTCTCAAAGGTGTACGTCTGATGACGCACGGTTTGGACAACCTCGGTGACATCCGACTGGCGTACACTGATCCTGCTACGGGAGAAAAAGTCATAAACGTGTTCGGGAAGGGCGAATACGCTCTTTGGGACAGCGAAGAAGCCCCTATACCCAAAGTGTCTGCGTCTACCGTTGAAGCGGTGCAGACCGCTGAGTCACAGATTGCTGCTCGCGGTTTGGGCAAGGCACCTACAGCGGGTGAGTTGGCACGGATTAGGGCTCCCGTCGAATCCATTGACATGAATGGTAAGACATACGCTGTAGCGCAAACAGACGAAGGTCCTCGCGTTACCGTATACGACCCCGAGACCAACAAGTTTGTGGCTGTGAGCGATGAAGAAGCCATCGAAGTACGCAAGGCCGCGTTGCAGAATGGTTCGCCCGTAGTGAATGCAGACGGGCAGTTGATGACTCCCGACATGTTTGTCGAAGGTGCTGAGTTGCCTGATGACATAGGTGAAACAACTCGCGCTGCAGCGATCCGAGATATCCGTACAGCGGCTGGTTTTGACCCCGACGTAAAACCCGTAGAGGCCGAAGCAGAGGAATCGTTTGGCCGTAACGAACGTCGCAAATCTACTCGACCTCGGGAACGCTTGGTGTCCTTCTTGCCGCGCGAAGAGGAGGCCGACAAGATCGGAGACGCAGACGCACAAGAAGCCGAAGAAACCCGTGCGCGTGGCGCAATCGAAGACGAACAAGAAGCAGCCCGTACAGCCCCTGACCTTCCTGAGCCCCCCGACATTCTCACGGAAGACGAAGAAGACGAAGCACTCCTCGAAAAGCTGGAGTCTGTAGACAAACCTAAAGCTGAAGAACCGGAGGCTGAGAAGGCTGCAGTAACACCACCTTCTTCATCCGCGAAAGAAACGACAGAAGAAGCCACTGCGAGTTTTGAAGCTGAAGCAGATTCGCTCAAAGAAAAAATAACGCAATCGCAACGCGATCGAGAGGCACGGATTCGCGCAGCGGTAGTAGGTGGTGAATCTTCACCTGAGGAAATCCGGCAGGCTGTTGCAGATGTAAAGGCAGCACAAACTGCCAAAGACGCAAGCGCTGCCGCTCCAGCCTCTCCGGTTAAACCTCCAAGCATCGACACACCAGAAACTCAAGCAGAGATCTTGGACACGATTACGGGAGGCTTCCCCGAAGATGGTCAACCCGCAGAACGGCCAACTCAAACCCCAAGTTCTACCGGCCCGATAGCGCGGGCCGACGCACCTTCAAGGCAAACTATGGGCAGTCGGATGCGTTCCATCCTGGGATTGCCACCTAAGATGGACCGCGCCACGGCACAGAAAGCCGCTGCGGCTAAAAACGACATGGTTACTCCGGGGCAAACCGCTGAGTCTGATCAAGCCGTTGAGGCGGCGCAGACTCCTCCGAAGAAGAAAAAAGATGAAGACGATGATGGGCTCGCAGGAGCCATGGAGTAAACATGGGCTTTACAGACATCAACAAAAACCGTAAAACTCAAGCTAAAAAGCAAGAGCAAGCTGCTGCATCGAGACGTGCGGCGACCAGAAAAGCCGCGCAAGCCAAGGCTGCTGACGAACAAGCCGCCATAGACGTGCCCAAACAGTTGGAAGATGCTCGTCAAAGCCAAGCGTTTGCGCGCGAAGCTCTTGAAGTAAACCCCGGTATTGGTAGGCCCTCCGCAGACCCTACGGCTGCGGCGTTTATGGTCGCCAACAAAGAAGCCATCGATCGCAATGCGGAGATCGCGGAAAAAGCCTTTGCGGCACGTCGACGAAAAACGCTGGAAGAGAAGGGTGTGGAGAGCTTGGGTACGAGCACGATTCAAAGCGGTCAAGTTTCGATTCCAACTTTCGACAATGTCTTTGGCATGTACGAGGAGAACCCCATTCCTACAGGGCAACGCTTGGTCACTACTGACATTGTTAGACCAACGGTCGAATCGGACAAAGGTTTCGCCGTTGATGCGCGCAACATCTCTGACGACGTACCCGCGAGAAGACGTACGATGTTCCAAGAGCAGAAGCCCCTCATAACATCCCGAGGCGGAATCTTTGAAGCCGGGGGCAAGACGGCTAAAGAAATGAGTGGTGCCGTCGAAAGGGTAAACTCTAAGATTGCTGCATTGGAGTCAAGTGATAAGGCGTTGTTGTCCCAGCAAGAAGCATTGAAGCGCAGCATCGACATGTACGAGAACACCCCCGAAGACTTGCCAGAAGAACAACGTGACTTGGACTTTCGCCTTCTCAAGCGACTGGCCAATCAACAACGTGAAGAGTTGGCTAAAGTTGAAGCAAAACTCACAGCTAATGCACGCGACCTTAAACCTTTAAAGCTGTCACTCAGAACTACCTTGGGGCAGAAGCCCGAAGTTCCTGAAGATACGCCCGAAGAGTCCCCACGTGGACCTGTAGCGGAAGCTGCGATTGCGGCTAAGGCTACGTCACAACCCGCCGAACGTGAGGTATTCACTGTTCGAGGTCGTAGTTACACGTTACCGCCGAACATGGACGAGGATCAAACAAAAGCGTACAAAGCCGCTATTGAAGAACGTGAGATGCAGAGACTCCAACGAAGGTATCGGAGGACTGGACGGATAAAGGAAGCACCCGATACCGAAGTACCTGATACCGAAGTACCAAGCGCGGAAACCAGTGCAGGTTCCGCCGACATAGTGATAAACAGCAACGCAGATGCCGAAAAGGTTCTGGACTTTTTCTATGCTGAACGCATTAAACTCCGTGAAAAAATAGATGAGTTTGAAGACAACAGCGCGTCTATGACGGAGACGGAGAGGAAAGAGACGTCAGCCCAAATCTCTAAAGAAATGGAGGCACTCCGCGAAACGTTGACGGCGGTTAAGCGCTTTGAAAAGCGTAGGGAATCTACAGAAGCTGCTGAACTTAGATCCAAACTGTACACGCCATAGAACCAAAAGTACGGATTACAGAGGGTAAGTAGATGGCAGAAAAACTCACAGACGGTAAGCCTCCCAGTGGTGCAAAGGTGTCATCCGGTTCTTCCGGCGCAGACATCGCGCTTCCTGAAACCAAGACTGTTGATTTGCAGGTAAACACGCTTGCCAGAAACATCCAGCGGGGACGTGAGATCGCCTTTGCAGAGGGTCCCGATGAGATCGCTTTGGAAGCAGAACTGTCGCTCCCCGGTATCGTAAAGAAGCACAGTGGTAGCTTGGGCATGAGCCCTGAGCAGTTCAACCAAGCGGCAAAAGAGCAAGGCTTGGACGTAGAGCGAATGATCGAGGAAATCGGTCGCAAAGGTAGACAGTCCATCGATTACTTTGATGAGCTTAAAGCCGCCGACACTACTGCGGTCAAGTCCATCGCCGAGCGTAAGGTCAAAGCTCGCGGTGAAGAGATCGATAAACTGGGTAGCCAACGCATCATTACAGGCGAAGCACGGAAGGTAGAAGGTGTCGACAAGCTGGAAGACCGCTTAGAAGCGCTTAAAGATCTCCGCAAAGCTCCCAAAGTTCAACTGTCCGAGAAGACTTCAAGCATCTTTGGTAAGGACTCTTTGGACGAAGAGGAGGAAGTGGTCCAGTATGGTCAGCAAGGGTCCGAGCATGCATGGCGCATGAAGCGTAAACTGAAGGCTGACCCAGAACTTCAAAATGCTGTTGACCTTTTCAACCAGAGTTTCGTGACCACGGCAGGAGACGACTTCATCCAGTGGCACGTCAAAGATAACCTCAAACGTCAAAACATTCAGCCCAATAACCCTGAGTACACGAGTGTTGCTCGTAAAGCCTACAAAGAAGCCATGGAGGATTTGACGGGGTTGTACACTGCGGGACTGTGGACGGCACCAACATTCATTCAAGGTTGGGACACAGGTCGTGAAGGGGGCGAGACCACGCTGTCCGACGCAGTGCAGCCCACCGTAGAGATCATTGGCTTTAACGCCCAAGGCAACATCATTGCGCGGCAAGAGAGTCCCATGCAGTGGGGACTGGAAATGTTGGACCTACCTCAATCGGCACTGGCGGGCATGATCTCCGGTAAGGGTGCGGTACAAGGTATCGCAAAGCGCAAGTTGTTTTTGGACAACGCCCTTCAATCCGACATGGCCCGAGACAGCCTCCCGGGTAAAATCGCTGCAGGTTCGGCAGGCGCGATTGCGACTGTGGTGTTCCCTGATGTGACTATATTGTTTGGAGGCGCAGCAGCAATCACAAAACGCTTTGTAACGCTTGCAAAAAACACCCGTAAAGTGAACGCCGTCGCACCCGAGTTGGAACGCTCCGTGGAACTCATGGTCAAGGGTATGAACGGAGACATGGCTGCTGCGGAAGAAGCCGCACGAATACATGCTAAGATTCGCGACGATTTCCCCGAGCTTGGCGATGCATTGGACACGATGGAAGTGGATGTCGTCAATCGGTTCACTAAGCTCAACCCTGACCTTATCGACGAAAAACTGTCTGACATGGTCCCCGGTGACGCCAACCGGATAGCCGCAGCGCTGCATACAAGCAAAGCTAAAAGAACCTTCCGTGCTACGGGTGAATCTGGGTCACCAATCTTCGGACGGTACAGTGAGTTCTACAACTACAACTACGCGCTGGACAAGTTGGACGAAGCGTTGGCACTGGTCCGCAACAAAGACAACAGGATGTTCCAAGTGTTTGTGGAGAAGGGTACGAGCGTTAGCCGTAGCTCTCTACGAAGCTTTCTCACCAAGTCCGACATTGAGCCCGATGCGTCTATCGTAAACTTGTTGAACGACTTCGACGAAATCGCCGCCAAACCTCAACGGTGGAAAAAGCGCGTCCAGTCCCGGTTGCGTACTGACTTGGCGGGTGCCCCTGATAGTGTGAAAACTACAGTAGATGACCTCTTGGATGCCGTTATTTCACAGCGGAACCAAGCCATACAGAAAGCCCCCAGTCCCGCTGAAATGGATGCAGCGATTGGTAGAGCTAAAGAAGCCGTGTACTTGAACATGGAAGCTCGGGCCAACGCATCTGAGCTTACTCGCCAAGCTCTTTATGGTCTAATCGGTAAGGAGCCACCCCCGCTCAACGTCATAGCTGGAGCGCGTCCGCTGAGAGACGTTTCAGAAGTCGTAGAGTTTTCCCCTCGCGGCATTAAGTTCATGGACGATCTCATGGATACGATGGGAATGACGCGTGCAGAAGCCATGGCGACCACCCGTATTGCAGAAGGTATGGCGAATGCCGCCAAGCGATCCTATGGTACAGACCCTATAGATTGGTACGCTGACACTTTTGAAAACGCCATTAGAGGCGTGGATGACTTCGTGGCGGAGTTTGGACCACGCCAAGGTGCAGCAACACAAACTGCTTGGCAAGTAGCACCGCTTCAAAATGGTTCGTTCCATCTGACCAGTCAGCAGATCCGTGACAGCACGAAGAGCACCTCGTTGCTGGAAGGTATGACGTTCACGATTTCACCCAAGACCTTAAGAGTCAAAAGCATCGAGTTGCCCGACGAGTTGCGCGGAAAAGGTGCCGGTCTTGAAACCTACATGGAAGGAATCGCTGAAGCCAAGCGTCGGGGACTTTCGTTCTACTCCGACGTCGATGTCAGCACCGATGCGGCCCGCGTATACGAAAAGATGATCGATGCGGGCATCCCCCTCAAGCGGTTTAAAACCACACTCCCTGACGGTTCCAAAGGTGCGCAGTACCGCTTGCTCAGTACGGACTTGGCTAAAACCGACTTGGACGTAGCCCTGAGCAAAGGGTTGCTAACCGACCCGGGTGCAGTGAACCCTTCAACAGCCGCCAAGTTCATGGACAATGGCCGTATGGTGTTGTACGGATTGGGGCAAGCAAACTTCAAGGATGTCGCCCGAGAGCTTGGACGTGTGGCCATGAAGCAACTGACGCCAGCCGATCAGGCTAAGATTGTCCAGTGGTTGGACACCACGCAAGGTGTCAAGGTTACACTGGACGGCGGGCAGTTTACGGGCACACCTCAAGCTGTGCGTGCGGCTGAGGAAGCTTTCGCTGAGACGTTTTCGGACTACGTTACATCAGGGCGTCTTCCAAGCATGGACGTCAAGCCTGCGTACGAGAAGATCAAAGACTTCTTCTTGGAGATTTACCAAGCCGTTACCCGCAGCAAGACGCCTTTGACATTGGCAGATGAAGTCGAAGACATCTTTGCTGACATGGTTACCAAAGCGCCACCGCGTGAACCCATCATGAAGCGCACCTTGAAAATGCTCGATGAGCAGTTGCTTGGTCGGGGAGATCGCGCGTCCGTTCAATCGAGAGGTACGCAAGAAATCATTCGTCGTTTGCGTCGGGCTAACATCAAGACCGAGGATGCTGAAGAGCTTACACAAAAAACCGCTGCAGCCAACTTGGCCAAGGATTACGACACACCAGTAATCACCTTTGACCGCCCGATGTTCGGGAAAGAACTGGGTAATGACGGTGTCACAGAGTTGAACCTACGTCAAATCGCCGCACTCTCGCTGAAGTTCGACGAACAAGTCAAGATTTCCAAAGCCGCCAACCAGTCCAACTTGGCACGCGTCATGCGACAACAAGTCGTAGACGGAATGACACCTGCTGAAAGAATCGACGCGTTCTTTACGGGTGATGTGGCTATGCAGAAGATCGGACGAACAGTAAAGAACACTCTGATCGGCGGAAATGCTGCAGACGAGTTGAAGGGTATGAACGCTGAAATGCGCAAACGCGTATTGGCCGCAGAACGTACGGTTGCAAACAGCACTCATGAGGCGATTCGCTTGGTGACAGAAGCCGCATTAGACGCGTCCGATCCGAAACTAATGGAAAAAATCTACGACTACTTGTCGGGGAAAAACGTTGTGTTTGCGATGGGCGGTCGACGTCTGTTGTCTTCAGGCAACAACACCACACGTTCAGTGCTCAACAACATGACATACTTCGTTGAGAATGGTCTGACTGCGGATCAGCAACGCATATTGCGAGAGTACGTGGAGGCCGTCGCAGACGGAAATGACTTGCGGAAAGCTGCAGGGCGCGGTCAAAACGTTGTGGTGGACGGTAAGGAGATGAGTCAACTCCTTGCGTTGGAGAACATCATCAAGGTCTTTTGGAAGAACGACTCGTCGCCGTTCTTTCTGCAAGATTTGATTGTAGCTGTACGTCCTGAAGTTGCCAGTAAAGGTGCGACCCCCACACCAGACATCATCGCGGACTTGACGGAGATGCTGATGTACTACTCTGGAAAGAGCCGTCGAAACGGTGCCGAGCTTGATCCGCGACTTACCGACCGGCAGATTACTGAAAAGCTTTTGGATGAGGTCGCTCAAGAGTTTGGTCCAGAGTCGCGTGGTCGAGTGTCCATTCTCATCGCCACTCATGGGTCGGCGGAGTTGGCTCGAAGAGACTTGAAAGCTGCTGGCTTGGGTCTTGACAGTGAACTTGCGGGTCTTTGGAACAAGTGGTTGAACGGAGAGTACGTACCCCCCAGTAAAATGGCCGCATTGCAGAGGTTCGCGGATCGTATAGGCATGAACACAAGGGTGGAGTCCGCCGCTGACACACTCGACGCGAGTAAAAGCGCGGAGATTCTTTTAGATAGCCCAGTGCATTTGCCTGTGAACGCCCGTGCTCGGATTGCAAAAGCCATTGCGAGAGGTACGGATCCTGAACAACTTCGAAAGGCCAAGGGTTTTGGTGCGTCTGAATCAGACCTACAAGGTTTGCACGGCGTGTTGTTGCGAGCACTTAAAATACGTATGACTCGGGGTGCAGTGGGTGTACGGCAACGCTACTTCTTGATGAACACTATCGACCACTTTGCACAAATGGCAGTGACAACGGGACTGGCACCTGCGATTGCTTCCGAAACTCGACTGGCGTTTCAAAACTTCATGGCAGTACCCGGTGTCGCTCGAAGTATTGATATTGCTGCGCGCAACCTGGACAATCCTCAAATGGCCGAGAAGTTCCGCGACTTACTCCAAGAAGGCGGTGACGCGACGGCGCAGAAGATTTCCAAGTGGCTGAACCTCAGCAAATACGACATTAACGTTAACCCCATTTTGGATGGTCGAGACGAGATCATCCAAGTCGGAAACAGCTTTTACAACGCACAAGACCTTAGACGAGTCTTTGTGGAAGAAGGAGTGTTCTCAAGCTTCGACGTTACGCAACTCAAGAGTGCCATCGAACAGCTTGGCGCCCAGATGCTTCGTCAAGCCGATGATCTCAACGTCAACTCGGCGAAAGTGCAAGAGTGGCTGACCCATGCTGTGACCGACATGGCTGAAGCTTGGGGTGAACGAGAGCGTATCGGTGCAGCCGTCAGCCTTATGGAACAGGGTATTGACCCTCGGGCGGCTGCGCGATTGTCGGTCGACGCATTGTTTGATTACGGTATGTCGATGTCAAAAGGCGACCGCCACTGGTTTGTCAGTATGCTGTTCCCTTTCTGGGCCTTCCAAAAGAACGCCAACCGTATGGTGGTCAACAACTTGTTTTCCCCGATGGGTGCTTACCGCATGTCCATATTGCGACGAGCCCCCGAAGCCATAGGGGAGTTGACTACAGAGATTTTGTACGACAGCATATCTGACCCTTACGGGGTTGACGTAAGCGCTATGCCACCTGAGTTGCAATCCCAGTACTACGGACTCCGTAGTTACGTGGAAGAAGCTTACGGGGGTAAACCCAGCGATGTACCCGAAGAGGTTCGCTTGCAGATGCGTGCGTGGTTGCAAGGCCATGTGTCATGGGTCGACGGCAAGAAAATCAAATACGTCTCTGACGATGTAAAAGAAATGCTCCGAGAAGCGGGTATGCAAGACTCCTCGCAGTTCGCTAACTACGCTGTACCCACCAGGGATAAGGCGACACGCGCGCCGTGGCTTCGGGATCGTCCCGGCATTGCTATTCCGGCTAACATCAGTAAAGCCAACAACAACTTGATTGCTAAGGCAACTAACTACACAGGCGAGTACCCTCAGTTGGAACTGTTCTTCCCCGACAGCACATTCCACGCAGGCTACAGGCACATGGCGAACGTGCTGACGATGTACGTTCAAGGGTTGGAGTTGCTTACGGGTGCAGTACCCACGGACTCCGATATTGAACTCCGTCAACTTCGAAACGTGTTGGTTCAAACAGCCGATCCAGAACGAGCGCCAATCCTTGGGGACGGCTTGCGTGCTACTATGGGTAAAGAGGCCATGCCAGTGCTCGTGCACCCTCTTGTAGCCGACCTTTACGAAAATGTCTTCCAGGGTACAGAGTTGCTTCGTGTACCCGCCATTTCAGATCCTCTGGGGGGTCCGCCCAACGAAGAGGAACAACGACTCAAGTCTGAACGAATCTACATTCTGGGTGGCATCGCGAGCACCATATGGCGTCAAACCCCCGGCTTGGCTGAAATGAATCAGATGCTCTTGAAACAAATGAGCCCCACAGGTATGGGACTTTTGACCGATGCTGAGAAGCTGGACGGCTTGCGTACTGCCGCTGGTGCCTTGCGCATAGTGACGGGTGCACAAGTGGAGCAATCGAGCAGAAAACGTACTGCACGGCAATCTACGCCACGGCAAACCGTCGATGCACCTGCACTGAAACGGAGTCGATGATGGCCGGACGACGCAGACGGATGCAGCAAATGGCGGAGAGTTCCGCCGTTGAAGTCACTCAAGCGCGTACACCCACACGGCAAGCTACACGTAAAATCGGATTGCAAGACTCGCCCTACCAAATAAAAGCCGCCGACAGGCTCGTGTTGGTCGACACCACCTATGGACCCGTAGAAGTTCTGCTCCCGGCAACGGCAAACAACGGCGCAAGTGAAGACCTGATTATCAAAGACATCGCGAATAAAGCTCACGTGCACCCCATCACCATCACTCCGCAAGGTGCATCGCGCCAGAACGGTATTGCTCAACGAAAAATCACTCGTGGGAACGCGTCTATTTGGTACAGCATATAGAGGCCCGTACGTTCGACGGTCCGATCGTTAAGCGGAAAATGCGTCTTGTCACGTACTTCCTGCTGAACAAAGTCCGGTTTCCTGTTATTATTGACACTAAGCGCTTTACACCTTGAGGTATTTACCATGTCAAACCCCCGCTTTGGAGGCTGGAGTCACGCAGGGACCGCTGCCGTCGTTACGGAATCGCTCCCTACACTGAGCACTTCTCGTCAACTGGTGCAGATTCGTGTGCCCGTAATGGTTCACATCGAGTCCATTGAGGCCCATATGTCAAGCGCGGGTACACCGGCCACCGCTACTGTGGCAGTGTTCCGAGATTCTGATGGTGATGTCCCGTGCATTGGTGACGGCCCTTCTGCGGCCCGCCAAACCCTGACTGTAGGGTCCACTACTACTACTGACAAAGGTGTGATTTGGAGCGTGGGTCGTGATGTATTCGCCATCGAGGGCTTCTCCACGCTGTCTTCGTCAGAGCTAAACCCGGGTATCACGGCTGAACCCAAGACTCAAAACTTGTGGGTTGCTTTGAAGGTCGACTCGGGTACAGCCACATTGGACCGGTTGGTCGTCAACTGGAGAGCGTAATGAACAACAACATCTTTTTCGACCAAAATCCGGTTGTCGCAGACTTGGAAGTGGATGGCGGAACGCTTTCCGTCGATGAGACGAACAACCGTGTGGGTATCGGAATCACCTCGCCGTTGACGAAACTTCACGTAGCTGATGAGGTCGCATACGTTGCGCTGCAAAACACCACCGCTGAAAATAGTGAAGGTGGAGCGGAGACTCGCATCCTGTTTGCGGATCACACAGGCGCTGCCTTGGCGCAGATTGAAGGTAGTCACAGTGGTACCGGCGACGACACCAAGGGTAAACTAAACCTGTTTACCCACACCGGAAGCGCGCTCACCGCAGCACTGACCATTGACGACGCACAGTTGGCCACGTTTGCGGCAAGCGTAGCCGTCACTACTGACTTGGCAGTTGACGGAGTTTCCAACCTCGACAACACAGACATCGACGGCACATTGGTTGTTGATGGCAGCAACATCTCTCTGGACTCGACCAGTACGCTGAACATCGACAACTCGAACACGTCAAACGGGATCACCATTGGTACAGCCACAAGTGGCGTGCCCGTTTCCATTGGGCACACAACGTCAGAGACCACGGTCAATGACAACCTGACTGTGACTGGTGACCTGACCGTTAATGGCACGACGACTACGATCAACTCCACGACGCTTACTGTGGATGACAAAGTTATCGTCATCGCTTCTGGTGCTGGGGATTCTGCTGCTGCTGACGGAGCCGGAATCTCGGTTGATGGTGCAAGTGCTACGTTCCTGTACGACCACACTGGCACTCAGTGGGAAATGAACAAGCCTCTTGAGGTCACGGGTGCGATTACATCATCTGCGGCTGTAGTCGCTGCTTCATTAGACATTGGCGGAGATTGCGACATCGACGGCACGATGGAAGCTGACGCGATTACTGTCAATGGCACAGCACTAAACACTGTCATTGCTGGCGTGACCGTAACGAACGCGACCAACGCGACCAACGCGACCAACGCAACAAACGCAACAAACGCGGTTCATGTCTCCGTTGCTGACAATGAAAGCACCGACGAAAACAACCTGATTACGTTCATTGAAGATGCATCGGCTACCGGAAACGTGGGCCTTGAATCAGATGGTGACTTTCACTACAACCCAAACTCTGGCACAGTTACGGCTTCGATATTCAAGGGAAACATCGACGCTGTAGATGGAGACTTCGATGGTACCCTTGAGGCCGACGCAATTACAGTTGGTGGCGTAGCCCTTGCAGAGGTGATTCAAGACACCGTTGGCGCGATGGTCGCGTCAAACACTGAGACTGGCATCGCGGTCACCTACGAGGACGGCGACGGTACACTTGACTTCGTACTGGCTGCGGTGGGTACGAATGCCATCTCAGATGATGCAGTCACCGTAGCCAAGATCGAAGACCTCGCACGCGGGAACATCATCTACGGCAACGCCAGTGCTGAGACCGCGAAGCTTTCACCAGGAAGCAACGGTCAGGTTCTTACCAGCGACGGCACTGATATTTCTTGGGCTGACGCTTCGGGCGGAGGCGCAACGCTGGACGCAAATCTCATCTTTCACACCCAAGTATTTGGTCGATAAGGAAACACAATGGCAGTCATTGCAAAACAAGAACTCAGCGGAGGCACCGACGGTATCGGTGTCCAAGTTGCGGCTACCGCAAGTGCGGGAACACTTATTCATGCAGCCAACAACGTGACGGGTGCTGGGCTGTACGATGAGATTTATCTCTACGCTACCAACACACACACTTCTGCGGAAACTCTTGTCATTCAGTTTGGAGGTACGACAGCAGTAAGGGATGAGATCCAGCATATCATTCAACCGAATGAAACCATTCTTGTTGTTCCCGGTTTGATTCTGCAAAACTCGTTGGAAGTAAGGGCTTACTCAACGACGGCGAACAAAGTTACCCTCCACGGTTTTGTGAACAGGATTACTGCGAGCTGATGGCACGACGTTCGACCATGACGGGAAACTTTAGCCACTCAAGTATGGGGCGAGAAAAACACGCCCGTACTGGATGGCAACGTTTTCGTTTGTTGGACTCTGACAACATCATCGAGGATCCTCAGTCAGTAGCGGGTACGGTTACTGAAAACGCTACCTCAACGTCGTTTACTTTTGCTCAACACACGGCCACGGCTAACCAGTCTCCCATTCTTGGGTACGTATCAGCCAAGCCCTTGCGTGATTCTGAAGGTCGATTGTTAACGTTCGCTGATTGTTTTTCTTTGCGGCTTCGCATTGAGCTGATCACCATGAGTGGTAACTTCACCAGCACTACATCTGGCACTACTGAAAATAAACCACAAGTGTTGTTTGGAGTTTGCCAGAACTCGTCAGACTTCGATGCTCAAGACAACAAGCACCTGTCAGTTGGTTGGCGCAACAGAGCAGATAGCGACCAAAGTGAAACCATTGATAAAGCTCCTGTGTTGCTTCAATGCACCCTTCAAACCGATGGAACAGGTCAGATTATAACGACCGTTACGAGTGGCATTGGGGATGGTACAAAAATCATTGAAGCGCAGATTTGTGTTGGTCCAGACTTAGACAAGAACGGAAACAACTCTCAGATGATTAGCCAGGTGTACGGACCTGCGAGCGAAGACTTTCTCTTGGCCAGTGATGGAAGCAACGGTTTTGGGCGCACACATTGCAACCTCAATCAAGGAAACTTTGGTACTGGTCAGATCTTTTTGTATTTTGCGGTCGCTGATTGCAACGCAGTAAACAACTCGTCTTCATTGTGTACATTCCAATGGAGAGCTTCATACATGATTGAGGCGTCAACATTTGAAAATGGCGGATGGGGAACAAGCTGATGAGCAGACTTACAGGAAAGATCACTCACCGAGACACTGGGTCAAGAAAGAAGTTTTTTTCAGGTTGGCGTGATTTCGATCCTCTTCATCCAGACGTGACAAATAATGGTTTGCCAAACAGTCAGTTGGGTTCAATCACAGTAAACTCATCTCGTCAAATCGTGGCCACGTATGCGGATGTGATTTCGACTGCGGGTGAGACTCTTCCTGGCGCTGATGTCTTCGCAATTCCATTGACAAACAAAGATGGAAGACGGATCACATTTGCGGATTCTTTTATCTTAAAGACACAGATCGAAATCGTTTCAACGTCTGGCGACATTGACAACGCGACTAACCACTCGCGAGTGTATTTTGGTCTTGCTCTTGGTCAGACTGCCAATGCTGCGGATTCATCAAACCACTACATCGGTGCAGGGTTTTACCTGCACGACTCCAACGCTAACGGCGTAGTTCCCAGAACTGCTTTTTTTAAAACCACAGCAGCAAACACGCACTCAGACGTTCACGACAATGACAGCAGCAACGTGAACACCACCTTCCAGCACTTTCTCTGTGACTACTACATCGGGCCGGCGATCGGCTCTGCATTGGCTGAGCCGGACACCGTCGTGATTGCAAACTGGGTTGGAAAAAACCAAACCGGAAACTACGACCAAGTGAACAGCAACTATGGAGCACACGAGTTCAACAATGAAGCCGGTGTTTTTGACGGCGATGGGCAGGTTTTCTTGTACGCTTACTTTGGCGTTAAAACCACGCTTGATGGGTCTCAAGATCCGGCTGTAGTTACGACAAGAATGCGATACATGGTAAACGCCAATGATGGCAAAGACGGGACGGCAACTGTATGACACAAGATGATTGCAATAACTCTCAGTCCGACATTATACTGGGTGATCGATCTTTGTATGTTCAGTCTGAGTCGAGTAACGAAAGCTACGAACAGGTGTACCTCCAAGGTACGGTTGAAAAAGCCATCTGGGATGCCGCTGTAGCGTCCGCTGACGATGCTCTTGTTCTGGTACAATGGCTCAACTCCAAACTTCCTTGAAGAATGTACAATGGGCCTGATTTTTTTGGATCGTCAACACGCGGGTAAACTGGGTCGACGCATGTCAGATAGGGGTGCCGCTGTAGACGTTGATGACGACGGTCAGATTGAGGTGTGGGAATCAGAAGCGATGCTCACCCCGAAATATCTCTTGGCAGCAGAGACTCGTCTCATCGAACTGGGTCATGACGTTATTTGCCTGAGCGACGGTTGGTATTCCGATCGCCACGATCGATGCAATGAGTATGCGCGCAACTACCGTGGCCCCAAGGCTTACGTGTCTGCACACCTCAACGCGGGAAGTAAGAATCGCGCGGACTACGGGGTGGTATTCTACGATTGGCGTAGTACTGCAGGGCCTGAGTGTGCTGAACACATCGCAGCGAAGCTCCAAGACGCCTGCCCTGAACTGACGGGTGGTGCCAAGGTTATCGAGTGTCGACCTGACAACTGGACCAAAAATGCTTACAATACGATAGCGGGTGTGTCTGCAACGGCCATTTGCTTCGAACCTTTTTTCATGGACTTCGCGGGACATCGCCCGCTTCTTTCCGACGCAGGTCTGGCCCGCGTAGGGATTGCTCTCGCTGAGGGCATCAACGACTGGCTGGAGTAATCATGGCCTTGACCACCGCAGACTTTGCTTCCACAATCTTGACCTATAAGCTGGTTGCAGAGACGGGCACCAACACCACTCCGTTGATCGACGTCACAGGTGGTTCGGGCAAACTGTATGCCATGCACTTGGACAACACGAGCAACGCCGTCGTGTACGTCAAGTTTGCTTTCACGACAACCGTGGTGACGGTGGGTACTACTGCCAACGACATGATGATCAAAATCCCCGCGAGCACCGTGAAGGACATCACAATGCCTGACGGTATTGCATTTACAAACTTGAGCTTTTGGGCCGTGGCAGAAGCCAAGGACAACAGCAGCAACGCAGTTGCAAGCAATCAAGTGCGCGTCCACCTCGTAGCTTCATAGGAAACACAATGGCTGTAACACTTTCAAATGTCGCAAACCCTCTGGGGACGATTCTGGTCACTGACCTGAACGCCAACGGTACCGCAGAAGAAGACACCACCACAGGTGGGGGTACGATGTATTCGGTGCAAATCAACAACAGTGACGCTACCGCGATTACTTATGTCAAGATCTCCGACAGTACGATGGGTAGCACCGTTTCCAGTACGCAAATCCCTGACTACGTGTTTTTCGCCGCTGCAGGATCCACGGTTACTTACGCTTTCCCCGATGGGTTGGCCTACGCTAACGGGTTGTCCTTTTGGGCTACCTCAGTAAAGGCCAGTCAAATCACCAATGGTGGTAACGCCGTGGCTCAAACAGACCCTATCGGCACCGTCGTCGTTAAAATACTCGCTACTTGAGGTCATAATGAAATCGATTAAAACCAGCATCCACGCATTGTTTTGCAGCCAATCACGTCTATCTTGGCGACGTCTTGCTGTGTTGGCTTTGGGTACAGGGCTTTTGCTCATCGACCGCTTGGACTCCCAAGAATGGTTGTACTTGGGGCTGGCCTACATCGCAGGCGATTCGGCGGAAAAGGCCATGGCTGCAATAGGTAAGCGGGGCTAACATGGCGCTTTCTGCCACAGGGTTTCACGACGCCGTAGACCACAAGATTGTTGTCGATGCAAGTCAGACCGCAGTAGTGGTGCAGAAGAACGTCACGACGGCGCCAGGACGACTTTACTCTGTGATCGTAGACTGCACAAAGACTTCTTCCAATGCGTACGTCAAGCTGTACGATGGGGCAGCACCCGTTGCAGGAAACACCACACCTGATTGGGTCGTCAAGGGCACAGCCGGTACAACCACGGTGTACCAGATTCCTTTTGGTTACGCGTTCAGCGAGCTGAACTTTTGGATCTCCCTCAACAAAGCTCAAGCTGACACGACTGTACCGCAAGCGGCAGTCACAGTGTCTTTGGTGTGTAGCTAATGGCCGCGTCTAAAATCGACACCATCGCAGCGTTGGGGGGCAAGCTCGTCACAGACTTGTCCATTGACAACAGCACGCAAAACCAAGTGACTGGTGGAGCAGGTAAGCTGTACATGATCACTGCAGACAACACGGCAAACAACGCCGAGGTATACCTGAAACTCGTCGACGCGACTTCTGGGGGTAGTGGTGTGGAGCCCGACTGGCAGTTTCCCCTGCCTGCCAGCACCAAGCTGTCCTTTGTGATTCCTGGCGGCTCCACGTTTTCAAACCTCAGTGTTTGGTGTACGTCTGCTTCTACGACGGCAAACAACTCCCCTCCATCAAACGCTGTAATCCTCAGCATTGTTACATCATAGGCCTTGTTGTGAATGACGTCTTCGCAGGATTTTTTGCTCTCCTCGTCGGTCTTGCAAGCTCTGTGGTGGTGTTCATGCTCGCAAAGGCCAAGAAGAAAGCCGCGGACCCCGCTGACGCTAAGGCACCTCCACGTGTGTTTGCTGATCACGCTCGCGAGGTTCTCGTCGAGGCTTTTGAAGAAGACGTTACAGCTATTCAAGAAGACTTGAAAGACGCCAATGCAGCGGCATTGCTCGCTCAAAAAGGTAACAGTCGTAGCCGCAAGAAGCGTGAAGAATGACGACGCTACCGCTCCTCTTCGCCGTGTTGCTATCATCACCTGCTTACGGGCAAAGCTTGCCGGAACGCCCTCCCGTGCCTGACCCAGTTCCTGGGGAGTGTCTTACCACTCACGGGTTGCAAGTCGGATTGACCGTGTCGGAGGAGCTTTTAAATCGTCAGACTTTTGCGCCGAAGTGTTCTGCAGTTGCCGTTCCCCTAAGCGACTACGCGGATCTTTTGCAGACCGAACGCTGGGCTAAAACGCTGCAAAGCCAATATCGCTTAGACACCATGCAGTTGCAGCTTGAACGCGACCACTACGCAAAAATGTACGCCGAAGCTTCGTTACCGGTACCTTGGCATCAGAGGCCTGCGGCACAAAGGTCTGCGGGAGGGGCTACTGTGCTACTTGTTGTACTCGCTACAGGTGCGGTTTATTCTGCAGCATATAGAATGCATCAGTGAAGAGGTCCTCCATGCAACAACTACTCGACTCACGCGTCATGATCTTTATGGTCACTACGATCTTCTTTGCCGGGACGGGATGGATGAACCTCAAAGCCTCCGCGCAAGAGGTCGAATCCTTGGGAGAACGGTTGGATGCAGTGGCTGAATCTGCAACGGTATCCGAGAGTAGTCAGTTCATCGTCATGGAAGATCGCTTAGTGCGACTCGAAAAAGCTGTGGATAAGTTAAAGGAAAACCAACAACAGATGGCCTTTAACCTCGGAGCGGTGTGCGCTGCGACTGGAGCTAAGTGTCAGTAACCTTTAGCTGAGTTGTGTATGTCGCTAATGACACCTGAAGAGATCTACCTTCGTTGGGGTGACGAAGTAGCGAACGTACCTCTGGGCGCCGATGGTCTACGGGCTCTCATCGAAATGGACGGGGAAGAACCTCGTGGACGGTTTACGCTAACCAAAGTTGTCAAGCGTGTAAAAGCGGATGGCGGACCCAACACCTCTGCCCCTACCAAGGCGCCGTCTGCTTTGGAGAGCAAAGCTTTTTTGGACCGTCGACGGAAAGACTTAGGATTGGCGACATCCCACGAGCGCAGCGCTGCAACGCGTATAAAGAACCGTAAGTCTCGCAATCCGTCAGACGTGTCCATTGAAGCCGACCCTTTGCCCGAAGCTCTCGATGAAACAACTTTTGAGCCTGTGGAGATCGATCACGGCTTATTCGAATACAACGCGCCGACCGATAGCTACAAGACTTACATTGCAAAAGCGAAGGCTTGGGTGAAGACCTCAGGAGACGCGCATCGTGCCGTCATTCGGTGGTACTCCAACTGGGACGGTGCACCGATTAGTCTTAACGGCATCTCCAGGCGCACAGGACTGCCCCGCAACTGGGTAGTAGGGTATCTGAGGGCGCACGGCATTACGCACGACTCAGCACCCTTTAGCGCAGAAGAGATCGCACAGCGTGGTGTAGATGACCTCGCACAAGACGCGCTGGCCCTTAAACGGGGCAGACTGGCTACTCGCACTGAGGAGTTGGGTGCCAAAGCTATTCAGCAAGCGGCGCAAAACTGGTGGGACTTTGAAGGTTCAACGCTTGAACGATTCCGGGAATGGATCTCCAGCACTATGGACTACTCCGTACCTCGGTTGCGGATGCGTCGAGCCACCAGCCCCTATTGGCTTGTGACCAGCGCGACCGACTTCCACTGGGGCATGCGCTCATGGGACCGCGAAAGCGGGTACGAGTACAACCGTAAGATTGCCAAGCAACGTTTGTTTCAAACCACCGAGGATTTGATTAGCCGATTACCGGGTCAACCTGAAGGTATCGTAGTCGCAGTAGGGTCTGACTGGGTACATTGCGATGCGCTCAAAGCTTCGACAACTCGGGGGACTCCCGTTGATATTGACGGCTCACCTTTGGAGTTGATGATCACCGGGGCAGAGTTGACTCGCGAACACATCGACTTGCTTGCTACAGCCGCACCTGTGCGAGTTGTGTTGATGGCGGGCAACCACGACCGAACCAACGCCCACGCATTGTTGCTGTACTTGCACGCGGTGTATGAGAAGAGCGACCGGGTGACTGTGGTGAACTGTCATCACCTGCGCGTTTACCAAGAGATCGGCAGCACGTTGATGTGTTTTACCCATGGCGACTCCATCAAAGTAAACAAGTTGGGACCTGTGATGGCCAAGGAGCAACGTGACGCATGGGGTCGAGCCAAGCACCATGTGGCGTTTGGAGGACACCTGCACCACCAAAGGGTGCAAGAGATCGGTGGCATCCGGCATTATCTGCTGCCTTCTTTGGCGTCACCCGATGCATGGCACTCTGGCGAAGGGTATGTCACCAGCGCTCAAGGTTTGATGGGTGTAATGGTGGACGTAGAAGATGGTCCTACGGGTACCATGTTCTGCCCTATCAAAGACTAAGCTACGGGAGCTTGAGCAAAGACCCACGCCAACGCATCCAGCAGATCCTCTGCAGCCGCTGCGGAGTCTTGATCTACACCACGCGCGATGCACACACCCCCAATGTGCATCTCGTAACCTCCGGAAAAGCTCTGCCATTCAGCGTCATCAAACCCGATTATCACAAGGTCTTCAGTGATTCGGTCAAGCAAGATGTGCGCGTAAGCAAACGAAATCTCTTTGTCATTCAGCATGCTTTCAGCCTACACGCCGAAGAGGTCGCTTCTACGTGGAGTGGCACTCAGTGGGCTTTTCGGTCACTCTCTTGGCCCATCTACCTGGGCCGCTACGTGCGTCAATGCGTGCACGTTCTCCCAAGTCAACGAGTTTTGCCACCCAATCTGGGTACCCCCACGAAGACTCTTCATGCTGCGTGGAGTGGAACGCTTCAGCCAGACCTTTCACATGCCGCAACGTGGGTAAGCGTGCGCCCGATTCCACCCTGCTGACCTCAGGTTGTGTGAGTTGGGCCCAACGAGCCATCTCGGCTAAAGACCATTTGCGTTTGGTGCGTTGCGATTTTACGAACTTAATGAACTCGGATTGTTTCATGGTGTCCCCTTAGACCACTACGGTAACTTTTATTCTCGTATGCGTCAAATAGCCCCTTGACAATGCGGCATGGATTTAGTAGAAATCCATTGGAGGTAAGCCATGTGGGATCAACCACACTACAAGTTCTACGTAGACATACCCGTGGATGTACAATGCTTGGTGGAGCTTGAAACTACCGTGCCTGGAGCTATGAGCTACGGACTGGTCAATGGTCGTAGACGTGTTCGACTGGCTAAGCTTATTGAGCAAGGCAGTATCCGAGGAGTAGACCGATGCGAGATATACGCGCCGTTGCATGGTGCTTGGCTTGTCACGCTGTACCTTTCGTCCATAGGCTTACGCTTCGACTGCTCGCCCATCAACACCGAAGGTATTCATCCGTGGGACAACAGCGACGAAAATCGTGTACACATGGAAACCGAAGGTCGACGTCTATCCCAGATGGCTGTACGTCGAGGTGAACTGCGTGAACGCGTTTTAGACATCGCCACGCCCTACCAGTTCCGAGGAGTTTCATGGGCCACTACACGTCCATGGGTGTTTAAAGTTTGGTCAGCAGGTTCGGGTAAAACCTTGGGGACTTTGATGGCCATCGCCGCCACATCAGGACCCGTAGTGATTGTCACCCCGGCTAAGGCTCGTCACGTTTGGTGGAGTCAGACACAGGAGTACACGAGTATAAAGCCTTTCCGGGTCCGTCCATCCTCCGAAGTACGCAAGAACGACCCCACGTTGGAAGACTACCTTCAAGATTGCCGACTCAATGGTACGCGACCTTTTCTGATCATAGGTGCTGAAGCCCTCTCCGACTATCTCGACATTGCCAAGCGGATTGAACCTCGGGTGTTGGTCTTTGACGAGTTGCACATGCACGGCAGTAAGAAGCGCTGGACAGCTATCCAAGAGGCGGACGGGAGCGTCTCCTTCGAAAAGCGGAAGACCTCTGCAAGCACCAGCGCCAACTCGAAGGTTGACCGCCACAACCGGGCCGTCGCAGCTATGGACCTCAGTCGACTGCCCTCCATCGAACTTACCATTGGTCTCAGCGCCACACCACTCGATGATGGCAGGCCCCGAAGACTTTGGAGTCAGTTGGATTTGTTGTGCCCAGGCGGGTTTAGCCACAGCTTCTCGCGGTTTGCCTTGCGCTACTGCAACGCACGCCCAGGCCAGTATGGCGGCTTGGATGACACGGGCAGTAGTCACATACAAGAGTTGAAGGCGCGTTGCTCTTTTCTGGTTCACGAAGTTCCTTACAGTGAGAGTCATGAGGCTCTGCCCGACACTCGCGTACAAGTAGTGTACCTTAGCAGCACTGAACTCAACAGAGCCGAACGTTGGGACGACAAGAGCACATTCAATCAAGCCATCAAGGGTATGGCCAAAGAAGCCAAGCAAAACCCCTTAGCGCGAGAGAGAATGATTGAAGCCCGGTTGTCCGAAGCGTGCAGTAGGAAGAGAAAGTATGTCACTTCTGAAGCGCTTGAAGGTCTCAAAGGTGGAGGTAAAGTTGTCATCTTTGTCGCCCGTCGAAGAGAAGCCGAAATCTGGGCGCAGGCGATTCGTCGAGAGGTGTCTCGCGGTGATGAGGCGCAGAAGAGCGTCCCGGTCTGGATGATCCACGGCGGCGTGACAGAAACCGAGAAGGACGAGATCATTGACACCTATCGAGACTCGGATGGCCCATGTTGCTTGGTGGCTACAGGGCAGAGCGTGGGTACAGGTGTCGACGGTATGCAGACTACTGATCTTGCGATCTTTGCCATGCTGCCCTGGAAGCCCGGTGACTGGCAACAATGGAAAGGTCGCTTTGACCGCATCGGAGGTCGCGCAACTTTGTTGAAAGTTCCCATCGCAGAGGGTACATATGACTCTCGGGTCGTGGACATTCTCGTTGAAAAGTTTGGACCCATTGGCGACTTTCTTGCCGCCGATGAACTTAAAGGTCTGGACCAGAAGTTACTGGGTCTCGAAGACAAAGATCCCCTTGTCGACTCCATCATCTCCAAGCTAAGTGCACAGTAAAGGACTCCCCATGCCGCTCAAGTTTTACGTGGCTACGCGCTTCTCCAATAAAGCAGAAGTTCGTCGCGCACGTCGTTTATTGCAACGTACACTCCAACATGAGATTACTTACGACTGGGCGGACAAACCTCTCCAAGTGGTGACTGAGAGCCATCTGAAGGCCTCGGCTATTAAAGAACTTGAAGGTGTTCAAGACGCTGACTACCTCGTGGCTATCTTACCCGGTGGGTTCGGTACGCATGTCGAGATTGGGGCGGCGCTTGTGGCAGACAAACCTGTGTTCTTGGTTGTGCCTCATGCCAACTTTCTTTGCGACCTGCAGAAAAACTCAATGCCGTTTTACCGTCACCCGAACGTGCACTGCATCGACAGCTTGGACATGGTCCCTTCTACTGTAGAGCGAGTGATGACCAAAGCATGAGTAAGATTCTGATTGACGCAGGGATGTCTTCACGGGGATGGTCTCGAATCGGTACGTTCTTTCGTTGCCCACAACTGTTTGCTTACCAGCGGCGCTTGAACATGGAGATGATCCCCGCTGCAGCGCTTACGCGTGGGAGTATGGGGCACGTCATGCAAGCCCACCAGCATGCCATTTGGGGTTGTCAGCAAGGCGGTTGCCATGTCGGTGACGACTACATGACTGACGCATCCACACTACTGTCCCCCGAGGACTCGGTGTACGCTTGGGTTGAACAGTGTGGGGAGGGTGCCGAGTTCATCGATGAGATGGTCGAGACGTTCCGGCGTTACATGGCGAAGTTCCCCGAGGCGCCAGGAAGAATCGTAGCCGTCGAATACCCCATCATGGCAGTGCTGGGCACCAAGCAAGGTGAGTGGGGTCTCTGGGTTGTGCATCCTGACGAGTTGGACACACCATTGGACGTTGCCCACTTCAAAGCTGTGGACGGCCACAAGATTGAACCCACACCCTTGAACTGCCCCGGTCACCCTGATTCGGGTAAAGCCATCGCGCTCACACGGCGATTGGACTTAGTCACCCGGGACACCACTGGTCGAGTGTACATCTGGGATCACAAGCACAACGCACGGGTGCAAGCCAACAAGTCTACTGATGGGTACGCCATCGACGGAGGCTTTGCCGCGTTCAGAATCATGGGTAAGCAAATCTGGGGAGAGGAGTTCGGCGGGGTCATGCTCAACTTGATTCAACGCACACCCCCATGGACCGTTGCACGGCCTATGGTTCCCGCGACACCTCACCGGGATCGCCACTTTGCTAAGATGCTATGGCGGGCTGAACACGAACTGGCAAGGTTGGACCGTGACGGTGATGATTTTTGGGAGTGGCCCAAAGTCCAGAACGAATCTTCTTGCGTTGGTAGGTATGGTAAATGTTCGGGGATCAAGCTGTGTTTCTACGGTGAGGCAGGGAAGTACTAAAGAGGTCATACTAACCTCGCACTAAAAAAGTTCTTGACGCCGTGGTTTAGCCGCAATACGCCCAGAACATCCTCAGGAGGGAAGAATGGCACAACAACTGCCGTCCGTTATGGTAACTGTCTACGGGCAACCCAAAAAGAAAAAGACCAGTGATCTTCTGGCCGCATTCCCGAACGCTTTGTTTGTGGGTGTACCCAGCGCACTGACATTGGTCGCGCAGAACGAGTTGGGCTACACCCCTGCTGTTCATCCTACACCACCCCAAACGTTGGTGCAGTTGGTGCAACTGCTGGAAGACTTTGCTTACAACCCTGAGAAGGCTCAACAATACGGTGCCATTGTCATCGATGATGCAAGCCACTTGTGCAAGCGAAGCATGTTGGAGTGGGAGAAGGAGGCAGGCCGTAACAAGTTCCTGCCTTACCAGATGCTCAACAAACACCTGTTGCACATCTCTGGCTTGGCGCGTCACTTGGGCGTACACATGGCGATGACGTTCCACGAACGCATGCCTGGGACCAATGCTGATGGACTCTTGTGTCCTGGTGGACCCGAGGTGCCCAGTCGTAATCAAGTCCAGGCCATCCCGTCTTGGTGTGACCTCAATGTGCGCGCCATGGTGGACCCCACCTATCCTGACCCTTGGTTTCCGGGGGTCTACTACTGTGACCCCACAGACCCTGAATGGGTAACGGGTGATCGCCTTGGAGTGTGCAGCCGTAAGACTCCTGGTAACCTGCGGGAAATCCTGCGGGCCAGCAACTCGGGCTACCAGCTTGCACGCATTCCTGGATTGGAATGGCAAGACGACATCGCAGAAGCTCTTGCTCAAGCAATAGCGTCGGGTCAAAACGTCAAAGAAGCAATCGTCGAGGTGACTCAAGCTGTTACTGACGCCAACCCACTGCACTTGCGGTGGGCGTGTCAAGACGGTATCGCACGCGGTGTGCTTCGGAAACAACGTAGCAAGAGCCTATTTGATTTTACGTCGGGGAAAGACGACTCCCAGGGGTCCAATGCGGCCCTCAGCAGTACACTTCCACCCCCGCCACCCACCTCCTGACGGATACTCCGTTTGGACCTCGGACATTTTGTCCATTGCAATGACAACAAAAACAAGGAGCCATCATGGCTACATTCCAAATCCCTGGTAACAACTTCAACGGTATCGGTATCGGCGCATCCGCCCCGGCTGCTGGCTACTACGCAGTGAGCATCACTGACGTAGAGATGAAGTCCACTGACAAAGCCACGACTCGTCGTGTCCACGTCCAGTTCGACAACGGCTTCACCATGTTCACATTCATGAACGTGGGCTTTGACGCTAATGGTAACGCTATTGCTGGTCTCAGCGAAAACCAAACCAAGGGTTACTTGGGTGGTATCAAATCCATCCTCGCGTCTCTTGGGTACAGCGAAACTGATTACGCCAACAGCGTTGTCACGGACGAGTGGTTGCTTACCTCGACAAGCAACCGCAAAGGTTACGTGGAGTTCGTGCCCGGTCAGAAGGGTGTCGATGGTTCGTACAACACCATCAAGAACTGGCTCACCAAGACCGCATTCGATGCGCTCAAGGCTTCTGGTGAGACTCCTTCCGTAGCTCCTACCAACACCAACGGTTCCAGCTTGGGTGGCTTGCCACGCAACACTGGCGCTGTGGGAACTGCTAACGTGGCCGGGAACGGCGCGGGTGCCCCCACGATCACAACCAACCTGCCGCCAGCACCCTCCTTGGCTCAAGGCGTTGTGAGCTAAGCACTCGCTGGCCCTATGGGCCTGGGTCGCCAATGCCACGAGGTCCGGTGTTGGCGACCCTTCTTTTTTTGGAGGGAAGAAGATGAGCAAGAAATACGACCCCCGTACGTTTGGTGCCAAGTGCGACGTGTGTCCACTGGGTCCGAATGGTGCATTGCGTAAAGACTCCTGGGAGCCTGTGGGCCCTGAGATTCACCGTGGCTGCACCGTATTGGCTGTGGCCGAGAGTCCCGGCGCTGAGGAAGTAGGTAGAGGTCGACCTCTCGTAGGGCAGGCAGGTAGTGAGTGGGGGCATGCGCTTGCAACCAACAACCTGACTCGTCCCAACATTGACTTGGACAACGTGATCGCATGCAAGCCGCCTGGAGAAGTCGCAGGTGCGTGGAAGCGACTGAACAAATCAGTGGACTTGTTGAACAAACAACGCGTAAGAAGCGGGCAGGAAATCGTGCCGCACCCTGTAGCTTGCTGTACACCACGCCTGCAGCACACTGCAAAGAACTACCCCAACATCATCACGCTGGGTAAGACGGCTACAAGCGTCCTTACGGGGCTGACGGGTAGCATACTCAACTCACGTGGTGGACCTCTTCGAGTCACAGCAGACTGGCGGGTCACTCAAGACGACGATGCAACGTCTCATCGCGTGCTCCCTACAGTACACCCTTCGTTCACTATGCGTGCGCCGTCCTGGCGTCCCGTGTTGCACGCTGACATTGGCAAAGCGTTTCGATGGTTTAAAGACGCATTGAACTGGACTGCGCCAGAGAACCTTTGGCGTCCGACACCTGACCAGTTGGAAGACTGGTTGCAGCAACCCGCGCCTTTCTGGGCCTACGACGTTGAAACCGATGGCATCGAACCGTTGACATGCGCCTTACGTACAATCGCCATCTCCATTCCTGACTTAAAGGATGACGGGCGTGTTGCTCGTACATTGAAAGAAACCGCTCAAGTGTGTCGGGGTGTAGGGATCAGCCTACTTTCTTCTGACGGCCACACCCGGTTCTACAGCGACACCGAGGAGCGTCGAATCAAAGCTATCCTGGCAGCCGCGTTTATCGATGGACGTACATGGGTGGGACACAACGCGGGTGCGTATGACCGCCAAGTGATTGAGCACCACTTGGGTGTGACGCCTGCACCACTAATCGACACGCTGTTCCCCGCGAGGTTCCGTGCACCTGACCTACCCAAGGGTCTCAAGACCATCGGCTCGATCCTTCTGGATGTAGAGCGTTGGGAGACTACAGAGAAGGGTGACAGCATTGCGACTGGTAGCACCAACGATGATGAGTTGTTGTCATACAACCTTGTCGACACCGCCGTGAGTGCCCGTATTGTGGCGCCCTTGATTGACGCGGCATCCGAAGCTGGAGCTTTCCGACCACTGCCCGAAGCGCTCAAGCCTGCTTCGTGGCCCGAGAACAAACCTTGGAACTTGTTTGAAGTGGACCACCAGACACAAGACATGTGTGTGGAGATGCACAAGATCGGGATCTACATCGACCAAGCACAGCGCGGAGACTTGGAGGCAGAGTACGAGATCAGTGTCAAGCGCCGTGAAGCCAACCTCAAAGAGTTGTCCACCACTGTGGGCTTGAGGGGTTTGGATCTGGACAATGCATCCGATGAAATCAACCCTGGTTCTGCTGCTCAGATTCGTGACTTGCTTTACAACATCTGGGGCTTGAGCATGCCTCCTGCTATGGACGCCCGTGAGTTCTATACTGAGTCGGGTCAACCGAGTACCGGGGATGCGGTCATTCGTGCACACATGGCCAGTGGTCTTTTAGGCGCCGAGCAAATGGCGTTCCTTAAAGAACTGCGCCTGTACCGCCGAGAGAAGAACAAGATCCTTGGGGCCATGCTGCGACCCATGCAACTTCGGAGTCTCGAACCCAAGAAGGGTTTGGTTTGGGATGACGGGCGAACACGAAGTACTTGGAGCGCGCACACCACAAGCGTGGGACGTCTTTCATGCAGCAAGCAGAACCTGCAGACCATTGGCTCCAACAAAGGGCAAGGTCGAATCAAGACCATCTTCGCTGCAGAGCCTGGGCACTATCTGCTGGGGGCAGACTTGGATCAAGCTCACCTGCGGATCACTGCCAGCTACTGGAAGATCCCCCTGCTCTTGGAGTGTTTCGAAGAAGGTAAGGACCCTCACTCGACGCTGGCGTACTCAGCCTTCGGCGACAAGTACAAGAACGCGGATGGTTGGGGTCCGGATGGTTTCAACCTGTACCGTAAACCTCAAGGCGGTACTGCCAATGCTATGCGTCAGATGTCCAAGACACTCCGCTACGCCAGCATTTACGGTGCTAACCCCACAACGGTTTGGCGCGTAATCTCCAGCACAGAGACTGACGGTGGCAACTTGCCCTATGTCAACATCACCCTGCGAGAGATCCGCATGATGCACGATGCTTGGATGAAGTCTGAGCCTGAGTGGATGGATGCCTGGGATCGCATGATGGCCATGTACGAACACCAGCGGTACATGGAAGACCCCGTGATGTACAGACGGTCTGGTCCGCTTGAAGACGGGAAGCTCAATGCGGTGGTGAACTACCCCATCTTGGCGGCTGAGGGTAACATCATGCGCCTGTGCGAAGCGAACGTGCGCGATGCATTTCCCTACGAGTTTCAGGGTAGGAGCACGGGCATGCTGCGGCAGTGTCACGACTCTATTGAAATCGAACTGGCTCTACCTTCAGGCGTTGACCCCAACTGGAAACCAAAGAAAGGTGAGCCGTTGCATCCCGAGATGGAGAAGGCTCGACTCCTTTTGGAGGAATGCATGAACTTGACAATACCTGGATGGGAGGTGCCCATCACATCAGAAGCATCAGCCGGGAGGACCTTTAAAGATGTTTGAATCAATCGAACTAACCGCGCCACAACAAGCCGCCTTGCAACAACTGGAATCCACACTCGACTCGACTGACGAGGCGGTGCTGGTGGGACCTGCAGGTTCAGGAAAGACCACTGTACTGCGTGAGCTGATTGACCTGTACGACACTCGACCCCTGTGCATGCTTGCGCCTACGGGTAAAGCCGCACGACGCATGATGGAGGTCACCGGGTTTCCTGCACGCACCATTCACTCCGCGCTTTACAACGGTTGCGAAGAGAACCAAGACAAGCAAGGTCACACAAAGCTCAAGTTCTACGACCCCAAACCACCATGTAAGCCGGGGTCACTGGTGATCATCGACGAAGCCAGCATGGTCAACCAAAACCTGTATAAGACCCTCAAAGCTCAAGTCTTATCGGTAGGTGGGAGCCTGCTTTGGGTGGGTGACAAAGAGCAACTACCACCCTTGGATGGGCTCTGGGGTCCTGACTTTGACAGCCCCACTGCAGAGTTAACAGAGATCCACCGTCAAGCAGAGGGTTCACCCATCATCAAGCTGGCCACGTTGATTCGAAACAACCGAGGTCAAGAGTTTACGGATTGGGGTGACACTGTGGGCTACTCCAGCGGGTCGATTGAACACGCTGCCAAGTGGGTAATAGAAGGCGGTGATCGGGTTTGTTTGACTTGGACCAACAAAGTCAGGCAAGCGATCAACCGCTGCGTACGCAACTTCATGGGGTACACTTCCTTGCTTCAGAGTGGTGAAACCGTACTGGTACTAAAGAACAACTGGTTCATCGATGTCGTTAACGGGGATGTACTTAAACTTGCGCGCGTAACGAACTACCGTGCGCCTCGTTCACCCCCGCTGTTAAAGCTTACGACCACCAGCGGGCAAGTTTTTTATGCTCTGAGAGATTGCATCGGAGTGGCGAACTATCAAACCTTTCGGCAGCAAGTTGCTCGGATTCGGGTCAAGGAAGTGCGCGATGCTGTGGTGCACATCGACTATGGCTACTGCCTAACAGTCCACAAAAGCCAAGGCAGTCAGTGGCAAGACGTATGCTTAGTAGAGTGCGAATCGTTAAGGTACACAAATAAAGACCTTGACGGTAAGCGTAGACTCCTATACACCGGAGTAACGAGGGCACAACAACGGTTGTTAATCCACAGCCTGGACTCTTAGGAGGGAGCATGAAAGTAGCAAGATGGTTTCTGGCGCATTCCAAAGCGACGGATGACTCCGACGTAAACTTCTGGGTGCTGAGCTTGCAGACAGCTTTGTCATCCAGCGACTGGGACGTTGAGGTTGTAGCTGGAAGAGACGACTACAACGCACGGGCCAAGGCTGTTGGCGGATGGAAAGCTTGGTGCAAAGACGTGCCCATAGCCGAGACGTTTGAGGGTGGACCGTTGTACCACGGCATCATCGTGCCCGTCTTGGACGACTTGAATCCCACGGTCGCTAAGGCTACCGCGGATCTTATTGACGGGTTCTTCCTGCAAGGCAAACACGTTTACACTTGGCACCCGGGAAGCGAAGAGTTCAAACGCTGCAACAGCAGTGAAGTAATCGAAGGCGAGAACTGGCAGGCTTGGGCCCGCCTTGACTTTCAAACAACTATTTAAAGGGGAAGAATCATGCGACCTTACATCAACCAAATCCAAAGCAACCTCAAGAGTCCTTGTGCCGATGGCGCTGACTGGTCTCTGGAGATTGCACCTAAGACACTCTTGGTGGGCTCGAACACGAGTCACAAGTCCAGTGTCATTCAATCCCTGGAACTGGCGCTTGCCGGTAGCGCCGATGATGTCATTGGCCGAAGCGCAGTCACAGACGCATCGTTGCTTCTGACACTGGCTCCAGGGGATAAGCTTGGGGTAACTGCACATCTCACTGACGACACTGTGGCCACATACCTGGCACAGCAAGTCGATGGTGCAGTCAAGCGACCAACTCATGCTGGCCCGGGGTCGGGAGCCTTGGTCCATCGTCAAGTGCGGGAAGTGCTCGGGGGCTCTGCAACTACGCAGCGCAAGGCATTTCTGCGCTGGGCGAGTCTCGATGTGCAACTGGACGACATCCTCGCCCATTTGCGCGTCGAGGTGCATGCCACCTACACTGACCTGGCCCAGCACCTTGGCAGAGACAAGGATGCTGTGGCGACATTGCTCGCAGTCATTGACTACGCGGGTAAACGCAGTCGTGAACTTGCTAAGGAAGCCCGAGGCGCAGAGGTTGTCATCAATGAGATCGGCGCCAACCTGCAGAGCAAGCCCACCCAAGAAGCCTACGACAAGGTGAGGGCTGCAGTTGACACGCTTCAAGACTTGTTGGAGCGAGCCATCCAGGTGCACAATCCCGCAGGAGTCACTCGTCGTGAGTTGGACAAGTCCGTTGCTGAAGCAGAGCACGCGGTAAGCTTGTGGACTGCGGAGGTAACTCGACGTAGCACTCAGTTGGAGTCAATCAGTGGTTCGTTACCTGTGAAACCCTCTCACGTTGAAGGTGCCATAGCCTCGTTGGACTGGGCGATTACGCACAACGTAGACAACTGCCCCACATGCAACTCCGTCGTGGGCAACCAGCACATACAAACATGCAGGTTTGTTCACGCCAATACTCTCGACGCTTGGGCGGAGCAGAACGCTTCGATCATCGATGGTATCACCGACGGTGAGCAAGCGTTGAAGGAAGCTCAGAACACTCTCGGTGTGTGGGAAAAAGAACTCGCACGTTTGGATAGCCTTGCGGTTGTGCCCGAGGAAGCTTCGAACATACCCACCGTAAAAGAATGTCGAGACCGATTGAACGCAGCGCGTCAGGCGTTGTCATCTACCGAGGTTGCAGCGGGTAAATGGAACCAGTTGATCGCAGCGCGCAAGCGCGGGGAAGCTCTGATTACAGAGCAGTCCAACTACAAAGACCTTGTGAAGATGTGCAACGAAGCCGTGGGTAAGATTCTGCAAGCGCAAGTCTCTTGCTTCTGCGCCGACGTCCGGTCGTATCTTCCCGATGGTTGGGAGTTCCAGATCATGCTTAAAGCTGAGAAGCATGAAGTGTTCCGTATGGGGCTCATGCGTGAAGGCCGATTGCACTGCGCTCTTTCCGGGGCGGAGTGGGTGGCCATTACCACCGCTATCGCTATGGCTGTGTGTCAAGGCGTGCATCGCAACGAACCTGTGTTGTTGGTACCTGAAGACCGTGCATGGGACAGCGTTACGTTGGCTGCAGTCATGCAAGGGTACGCAGACTTCGATGGACAAGTGGTGATTGCCAGTACGGTCAAGCCGTCAGGTCGCACGCCCAAAGGTTGGAAAGTCATCGATATGGACGCGACCAGCGCAGCTTGGCGTGACCCATCCAAAGTTGTACCTGATGAAGAGGCGCCGCAACTTGTAGAAGACGCACCCTCACCCAAAGCCGTCGCACCTAAGAAGACGCCTACGCGACGTCGTAGGAAGGTGACCAAGGCCACCGCAGAGATCCTCGCGAGCTTGGGTTATACTGTGCAGGACATTCGCTTCATGACAAAACAAACTGCAGCGGACATCCTGCGCGACAACGTGGCGCCGGATAAGATCATCATTCAAGAAGACGGAACCTACACGTCACCAGCTTGAGGATACGATGCGTTGCCCAAAGTGTGGAACTAAAACAAAGGTCGCCAACTCGCGTACGGCCGATACGTCAAAGCACCACACGAGGGCACGCCTCCTTCGCCAAGTACGTGAGTCAGTTGAGTGGTACACATCTGATTGGGTCGCACGAGATCGCCTGTGCACGAAGTGTGGGTGGAGGTCTTTCAGTGTGGAACTTTTGTTGGATGACTTGGCTGACGGTTGGGTCGCGAAGAAGGACGACTTCGACCAGACTTAGGTCACAGAGTATCTCCTGATACTCCAGGTTCTACGCCTACAATGCTCGCGTAAACCCTCCGAACTGTCTCCTTGTCCGTCACAATCCTCTTACTTGCAAAGTCCCATCTGCACCGCTAAAGTGGGTAGACCCGCTTCGGTTTAGAAGACTTCTGACTCCCCCCTCAGTCCGCGCTTGTTTCTTCCTGAAACGGTGTTGAACTGCTCCCTCCCCCCAAACGCCCGAGCCCCCGCAGAACATGGACCAACAGCAGAAGAACTCCCCCGCAGCCATTACTCCCGCCATCGAACTTTTTGAAAAGCTCACCGACACCGTCAACACTGGAAACAAAGCCGAGATCGCCAAAGTCTGGAAGGGCATTCGTGACCCTGAAACAATGGACTTGTTGGTCAAAGCTTACATCGAAGACAGTGCAAAGATGGGCCTTCACTTGGCCGTCCTCAAGACCCTACCGTTTCAAACCCAGCACGCCCGTCGCTTGGAGAACTCCTTGCGCGCCTTGGCGGAAGAGCGGAAGAAGGTGCATCACTTGCAGTTGGTCTCTGAAACCAACAACGCACCTACTCAGTTACGTACATTGTCGGAGTCGCTCCAAGGTGCCTTGCCACCTGCGTCATTGGTGGACAACGCCACATTGCTTCAGATCAAGGTGCCGCATGGTTACGGCGTCGATGGTAGTGGAGTGTATCGGCAGACTGTTGATGCCAGCGGCATGCCCGTCCGGTCACCCATCGCTACGTCCCCTATCTTCATGGTGAGTCGCACCTTCGACATCAACACCGGGGAAGCTCAACGCCAGTTGGTTTGGCGCGGCCCCAGTGGTTGGTGCACTCGCATCGTAGCGCGCCGCACATGTCTGGACGCACGTCACTTGATCAGCCTCACCGCTTTCGATGCTCCCGTGAACAGCGGAAACCTCGGGGCGATGATCACTTACTTCTCCGAGTTCGAGCGAGAGAACGCCGTCCGTCTCCCAGCTAATGTGTCCACCACTACGATGGGGTGGCAGAAAGATGGGTCATTCATGCTGCCCGACCAGCACTACACACCCTCGACGGAGACCACGGAACTCGTGCTCACCCCACCCCCCGGCTACGACCGAGTTCAAGACGGGTGGTGTACCGAGGGTAGTTGGGTTGAATGGTGCAAGCTCGTCGAGTCTTTGAAGCAACACCCTTACCCCTTCATCGCGATCTACGCGTCCCTGGCCGCACCTCTCATGCATGTGCTCAAGCTGCCTGGGTTCGTCGTGGACTTCTCCGGGGAGACCAGTGGCGGTAAGACCACCATGCTGCGACTGGCCGCCAGTGTATGGGGCAAGCCAAGCGATTCTCAACCCAGCGCGATGTACTCATGGGATTCCACAAAGGTGTGGATCGAACGCACCGCAGGATTCTTGAAGAACCTCCCGTTGATTCTGGACGAAACCAAGCGCGCCAAGAGCCACCGCATCGTACGCGATGTCATCTACGACTTCTGTCAGGGCCAAGGTCGCGGACGCGGTTCAGTTGATGGTAGTCGCAAGACGGACTCGTGGTGTTCGGTCATGCTCTCCAGTGGTGAAGGTGCTGCTACGGACTTCAGTCAAGACGCAGGTACTCGTGCGCGCGTACTGGCATTGAAGGGTAGGCCCCTCGGACGTGACGCTGCAATCGGTGGCGCGTTGAGTGAAGACATCCAGATGATCTGCGCGGAGAACCATGGGCACTTGGGTCGCAAGATGGTCGAGTACTTGGTGTCCATGACACCTCAGCACGACGAACTGCGCGAGATGTACCGGGAAGCTCGAAGCTACTTCTCTGAGTCCGTGGACAGTCCTGTAGCCCGGAGGCACAGCGCATACTTGGCGGTGTTGCACATCGCTGCGCAGATCGCGCACTCACGTTTGGGTTTGCCTGAGCCTGCATGCGATGTCCTGGAACCCTTGGTCGAAGTGCAAACCTTCATGGCTCTCGACGCTGACCGACCCTTGGAAGCGTTGTGTGATGTACTGACATGGGCGGCGATAAACCAGACTTACTTCTACGGACGGCACGTCACTAATCACGGCAAGGACGTGGCACCGATTGGTGGATGGCGTGGTCGTTGGGATGAGGCGGAAGACTGGGACCATATCTACATCGTCAACACCGCGTTGAACTCTGTGCTCAAACAACTGAACCAGCATCCCCCTGAGGTGATTCAGAGTTGGGTCAGTCGGGGTTACCTACGATGCAACGCAAACAGCACCACCAAACCCACACGCATCAACGGCGAGATCACTCGGTGCTATGCCATCAAGCGTGAGGTAGTGGACTTACATATGCACGATCGCTAACCGCTGTAGCGGCTGCTCAACATCGCGATGAAGAGTATGGTAAAGGCCAGTATGGCCACGTAGTCTGTGACTGTGAAGTAAGTTCCGGCACCACGCGTACGTCGCATGAGCCCTCCTTGGTTCGTGTTAGGCGTCACCTGTGGAGACCTTACCCCCGCCCAGCGTAGCCCTTGCCCAGCCACGTATTTGATGCAGCACAATGAAGGGGTGTGACCCGCAACTACTGTAGATGCAATGCCCATCAACCATGAGTTTGATGGTGTACTCTTTATCGGGATCGTCGTAGGTGATGTCCTCAGCTTTGGGAAACTGTAGGTACACCGACCCATCGACAAGATTCTCGATTTCTTCTTCAACGTTTTCGGCGAAGTCACAGAGCGCCTCTGCTTCTTCCAAAAGCACCAGAGCTTGCGCAGGCGCCAACTCAACTTCATCGAACCACTTAGACCCGTCGCTCATTGCTCTTCTCCAATGGAGTACAGTAACTCCAAAGACTCGCACTTGGCGCGGGTACCAAAGCCCAAGTGGTTGGTGCCCCCATGGTCAGCGAAGTTCAAGGCCCACAATACTGCGTGCCTGGGAGTGAGCTTGGGTACCTTGGCTTTGTGCACACGGATGGGGACGTTACGGCACGCGTGGATCTCTGCCGCCAAACTGCGTGCAGCTTGCTCCGCTCCAACGTAATGGGCTTGAGGTTGGGCGTCGTCGTTACCGGGGTCCAACACGATGTACACTACTCGGGCTTCACGCTTACGTAGGTTGCGGGCTTGTCCACGGTTGTAGGGAAGGTTCACTGACATCGGATTCTCCTTGTAGGTAGTGTATCTGCGGGGGCATTTTTCATCACGTTCTTTCGACTTTACGGTCTACCGGTTGGAAGCGTAGTCGCACCTTGGTCAGCTCTTTAAAGGGCCGATGCTTACTGTCGAAGAAGAGCTTACGCCATTCGACTGTGGCTGCCGCCAAGTCCAACGTCACACGGTCAAAGGACCAGCCGTCCGAGCGACCTACGCGTTCTTGCACGTCCACATCCAACAGTTCGTCACCGACAAAAGCACTGAGTGTCTTGGATGTGATGGGTGTACCGTCCACAACCCATCGGTACTTCTTACCCTCGTAGCCTGTGATCTCTCTCGCAGACATGATGATGCGGTGTACGTCAGACGCTGTGCGCGCTCGACCGGGACTGGGTTTGTACTTGGGAGCTTTCATGTTGACTCCTCCATTAGTATTGTGCTGTACATCATTCACATCCTTTCGATTCTTCGTTGAACGTCACCGCGTCTCAATGACTCTACAGTCTCGACGCATGCCCGCATCGACCTGACTTGATCCCATGTGGGTGGACGTGACTTACCCAGTAACCAGTAGATTCGTTCGACCATTCTACCTGCGGTGACTCTGTTCCGATCGTTGTGCCACTCCTGCGACCACTTACGAAACTCGCTGCGACCTTTGATTGTCGTACCGTTGCCCTCATACCAACCAAGTGTCATGGGTACGAACACGTCGGGGTCTGTATTACCTGCTCCCATGTACTTGTGCCGCATCCTGTCAACCCTATTGGTGGGGAATCCCTCGGGTGCCACATAAAAGGCCCAGTCATCCGTCCACCGACCCGCCTTGATCATCAACTCGTACCAACGGAAGTAGAGTATCCGCCACTCGAACTCTTCAAGGCCACCGATACTGAGCATCATCAACTTGTCAGGGTCAGATTCGTTACGGAGACGGTACTCACGATCGTCTTGGTTGTCGTACTGCGACGGGTCTACACCGATGGCTTTCAGACATCCGTCGCAAACTACAACGGTGGACCATACGGTACCTGCGCTGTGATGATGTTCATTGTAAAACGCGTCAAAGGGTACCCATTCGTCGCCCTCGCACATCCGTCGAGCGTAGTCTACGTTCTCGGTCTTTTTGGTTTGGGACAAACAGTAGTAAGGTACGCCTTGAACTTGTTGTTGCCTGCGTAGATACTGGAACTCATCGCACGAGTTCTCCCTGTTCAGGAAGTCCCACAACTCAGGTACCTGTTTGAACGCAGGGTTCTCTTCCCCCGCAGTAACATCACACTGCTTGGACCGGAACTTCATCACTTCACTTCCGTCAGTTTGTTGGGCAGGTAGACCCACGCCATGGCGTAGACGCCTGTACCCTCATCGTTCTCGATGATCTGGGTGCCGGGATCAACTTCCAAACGAGCGCCGGAATAAAACTCGACGCCGTCGTACTCCAAGGCCACATGCTTGGCGATGGTGTACCGCTTCTCTTGGCTCACAGTGGTCAGGCGATTGGCCTTCGCACGATTCTGCGCTTCAATGATTCGTTCGGTGATTTTATTCACGAGGCTCTCCATGTCCTGTGGCGTTCATCGCAATGGGCAGGATCATCAGTATGAGAAGGGGGATCATCAAGTGGTTGACAAACATCACCATTAGTTCACCCTCATCGGCATGACCACAGCAGCTACACCTGCAATGCCTTGGAACAAGATGGGGCTTTGACGATACTGGTGCTCGTGCCACAGCGTCAGCACGTCCCATTCGTTGGGGCACACATGCAACTCTGCTGCTGCCCAGTAGGTGTTGCTGATGGCCGCGCCTGTACGCAACAGGGTGTAGGTATCTTTGCATTCTGCAACTGCACCTTTCTCCATGGCCAGTCCGGGCCCATCACCTTCCAGTTGGTGACGCAATGCCGCAACCGTGTAGGACAAGTCGGGTGCTACAGCGGCCACGCCATCCCGCACAGATTCCGTGCAGTCCAGAGGTCCGATGGCAATGGCGCCGTCAGACACAAACACTTCGGGCCCACTGACTGTATTGATGTAGCAGAGCAGCACACTCGACACGTCAACCGCATTGTACTTGGCACGTCGTGCAGCTACGCATCCGCCTTCCTTCAGTGCGCTCAACTCGTGACGCCCTTCGTACAGTTTGTGCTCAAGCAGGTGGGCTCCCGCGCTCAACAGCATTTTGCGGAGGGCCCTCCCTGCTTGGATGTCTTTGATGGCGAGCATATCCAGGGGCTTGGGCTTAGACATGGTGACCTCCGACGCTGAAGCTCATGGCTCCTCGGTCCCAGTCAGCGGCTTCCTGCTCCATCGCGTACGCCTGCACCGCAAGCTCTTGGTCTTCCCAGGTCAACTCGTTGGTGATGCGTGTGTGTCGGCGTCCATCCACCAAGAGCCACGCTTCTTCGACGAACAGTTCGGGCGGGTCGCCCGGGTCGCTCCACGTTTGGGGTGAGCCCGGGTTGTCTACCACCAAGGCATCAACTTCACAGTGGTCGATGACTTCGCCAGTGTCCTCATCGTGAATGGGTTTGTGGAACACGGTCCACGTTTTGGTTGTCTCTCGCATGATTCCCTCCAGAGAATACGTGTGTGGGTTTTATACCAAAGTGGTTGGGGTTTTGCAAGGGTCAGCCTGGAGCATTGCTCGAAGGTCTGCCGTGCTGGGATTGGCTTTCGCCTGGAGCTTCTCGTGATTGGACATGTATGGGATGTCCACCACGGTGGTGATCTCGAACTTGTTGACGATGCTGTCGAGTCGCTCGAAGAACCGCTTCTTGATTCCTTTAGCGCAGAAGCACTTCTTGTTGCGGAACACTGAACCGCACGGGCACTTGGGCGTCGTGACCACAAGCAAAGTGCTGTCGTCCATGTTCATCGCCAAGGTGCGCGTGACTGCGTTGGTGAACTCCAACACGTTGTTCAGCAACAGAGTGCCGTGCCTCGCCAAGTGCACCTCGCCTGGGCGACCATTGGCACCGAGCATCCCGGCACTGCTGGTCGATGCGTGCGGTGCCCGAAACGGACGACCCTTGGGCGCATGCAGGTTGGCTCCGCGAAAGTTCTCCGCGACCATGGCCTTCTGGATGCCCGACATCTCAGGTCGCAACCCGTTGAGGCGCGACGCAATCATCGATGCACCGAAGCCATGGCTCACCAGCATGATGCGCTCACCCGCCATTGCGGCTCTCGCAATCTCCATGATGGGCTTGTGCATGCCCTTCACGTCAGAGAAATCTGGTACAAATCTTTTCATCACTTACCTCCTTGTTGTTTGATCAGAATCGCAAAGCCCTCGACTGCAAACCAGCAAGCATCACGCCCAACCCTGTCAGGTGCAGTGACGTGCATACCGTAGATGCCCTCTGGCATGTCACCTCGCGCCACGCACTTGACGAATGATGGCAAGTCCAAGAAGTCTCCACACCAATCGCTGCGCCCCGTCTCGGGGTCCACTTCATACCGAGTGGCGTTCACTTCGTACCTGCGCGCCCCTCTGGTCGTCACGTACTCGCTGATCGTCTTTTTGATCTTGCGCTGTGTGTCTCCCAGATACACCATGGGAGAGTTGGAAAGATCGCCTTGTTGGTTCCAGTCGTAGCTCATCACTCACCTCCTTCGGCTTTGATTAGGGCAAGGTCAATCAGGACCGCTGCATCGCCAAGTGAATCCTTCCAATCAGGTTTTGGGTCATCGGAGATTGCATCGAGCATGCTGGTCAAGATGGCTTCAAGTTCCTCTGTTGTGAGCATCACTCACCTCCTTCCGCGCTCTCGCGCTCGTAGTTGACTCGCCATTTGGCCTTGTCCCTCATGATCTCGCTGATCGTTTTGTCGAAGTGCTGCTGGGACTTAGTACCTCCACCCGTCTCGATGCCAACGTGCGCTTCAATGTCCTGTAGAGTCAGGTACTTTTTGCTGTTCCGCTGTATCGCACGGCTGTGCACCAGGTAGCGGATGTAAAACTCGTCCACGTTGTCGGGCTCGATGCCTGACATTTGCACGGCCTCACATGCGTAGATGACTCGCTGAGTCGTCAGCTTGACCACGTACCCGTCATCTGAATCCTCGTACTTTTCTGCGGGGCGAAAGCACTTGTTCTCGTAGTCCTCGACATTCGTTACGTCCCACCAAGCCATCACTTACCTCCTTTGAGTTTGGCACCCCGTGTACCTCGTCGAATGTCCTGTCCGTCACGTCGCAATCTCCATGCGGTCGATGATGCTGTTTGCAAAGACCTCTGGGTGATGGGCACACCGATGGCTGTAAGGAAGTCACGGGGACCATCGCCATGGTTCCAGATGTTAGCGAACGTGTGTATGGTCATGGGCTTGACCGCTTTGAACACCAACTCAAGATCCTCGACTGAGGGGTAGGTGGGTCCAGGAGGTTTGTCGATGAGTGCGGGGGTAACGACTGGCGCTACCTCAACAGAGTCGTCAAGCCAACTCACGCATTGCTTCTTGGCTGCCTCGTTGATGATCCATGCTGCGGCAGGGGGGTCAGGTTGCTTCACCGATCCCATGGCCCAGCGTACAACGCACTCCATCTCGTCTTGGGTCAGTGTCAGTGTCAGTGGTTTCTTAGGATCCATGGTTACCTCCGGTGTACGTGTGGATGTACTTGTTGAGAGTTTCGGCCAGGGCGATGATGGTCGCACCGGGCAAAGCCTTGAGGAGCATTGCGCCCATGCGCTCACCTTGGGCTCGGTAGTTTGTGCGCGACGTGTTCTCGGTGATGTCAACGCGAATGGTCAGGGGTTGCGCGTGGCTTGTGGCGCCAGTGGTGCGAAGGTTGAAACGAATGACGGCGGGTTCCATGATGAGGCTCCTTGGTGAGCATGGTTGATTGATTGCTCACCCCAGTCTTACCGCGGCGGTACGGTAGCGTCCACAACTTTCGGCGTGTTTTTTACAGGAAAAACAAACCAACAAGCAGAAAGCCCAACAACCTCAAGCACTTACGACGTTGCGTTCTTTGTGCATTTTGTCCCGCGAGAGGGGCTCACCTACGTAGATCGCCGTGCGCAACCGTGGATGTCGGAGTGACTACTACCCTTGACTTGACAAGTACCTACCTCTAAACGACATGAGGGTTGGTCATCTTGGGGCGCGTTGAATGGTGTGCGACAAGTGCGATTTGCACACATGGTTTTGACATTTGCGCCAGGTGTAACACTTTGAACCCGTTTTGTAACACCCTGGTGTAACACCCATAAGCCAGGTTGAACCTGCCATATGGTCCAGATCCTCAGGTGTTACACCCCTGCGCGCGATAGTACCTGTGTATTTGGAAATCATAGCGAGCAAGGGGGCTATGGATAACTTTCTGGCCGATCTCATAAACGACAGAACGCCTATGAGCAGAGGTCCCCGTGTATACACTGCGTTTTAGGTGTTACAAGTGTTACAAGTATATGTAAATAGCTTATTAGTGTAGGTTGAACCTGTGTTTTGGCGCGTTACACTTGGGTGTTACGGGGGTGTAACGCACCATCGGTACCGGTCTTCTAAGTACTTGTAATCGTTGGACAAATCAGTTTGGTCTCGCGTTACACCATGGATTTGCCCACCTTTTGGCCTCGGAACGTGCTAACTTTCAGACATGAATGATGATAACGACACGCCACCCGGCCGCATGGCTCCGGGTCAGAGGCTACCGACCAGTCCGCCGACCACCATTGTGCCAGTGGGCAAGAGCGAAGTGGCTTCTATGCTCCAGGAAGAGATGAAGTACGCGAACGACCCAGAGATCAAGGCGCACGCGGTCCGACTGTTAAGCGCAGGCCACACGGTTAAGTCCACAAGCCGCATCTTGGGGATCAAACCGTCCACCATCTGGACTTGGCGTAAGGAGGAACACGTCCAACACGCGATCGAAGAAGGGAAACAACGCCGATCCAACGTACTGCACCAGGACCTACAGGACGCAGCGAACGAGGCAATCCGCGCATTGGTGGAAGTGGCCCGGGATTATGACGCGAAGGGATCCGAACGCGTGAAAGCGGCCGAAGTAATCCTGGATCGATGCGGGATCGCGCCCAAATCGGAGCGCTCTAACGCCGCAGGACCCGCCGTTGTGGCCGTTGATATTGATTTCGATGACCGATTAGCGCGGATCGTTGCCGCCGGATCGTCCCGCAGCATGCTATCTTCCAAGAACGACGCCGAATAGGCGCCGATTTACCCCAAACCGGACCGGACCATGCACAAATCCCCCGCAATCATGCTCATCGCCGCCAAAAAATCCGCCATGGGCGCCGAACACCCGGACTATTCCGGAAGTTGTGCCGGACCAAGGATGCATATGGCCGAAGAGCCGGACGATATGCCAGGTTCGCCGGACGATATGGCCGAATCGGACGATGCCGTCACCGCCGGACCCGATATGTCAGCCGATGCCCGGACCGAGTTGATCAAGATCAAGAAAGAGTTGTACAAGGCGAGCGATATGCACGCCAAACAGGCCGAGCGCATCAAAACCCTACTCGGATCGGCCGAGGATGCCCCAGAATCCACCGACTCACCGGACCAAGGGGGTGAGGATAGCCACGGAGAGCGGCGCGAACTGTCGTAACCCTGGCCCCGTCCAGCTGGACGCACGAGAAAGCCCCGCACCCGGACGAATCCGAGGCGGGGTGTGGGGTTTTGGGTTCCGGTAACCAGCCGGACGCGGACCCCTACCGCGCGGAGCAAACTGTATGCGTCAAGGGCTACGCGTCGGGTCCCCTGTAGTAAGGCTGACTGAACGCGAAGAGGAACGGGACCGCCATAAACAGCGGAACCGAAAGGGACAGAAGGGTGTGAAGGTCGAAGGTTTCAGGCATTGGTGTAGCTCCATGCAATGTGGACGCCCAGAAGGGCGATGATGGCGAAGTGAATAAGGAACGGATCGGGCATGTTACCAGACCTCCATGGTAACGGTGAGGACCCTTGACGGATCGGGACGGGTGCCGGGCAGCATGGTTTGAGACTCGGGTGGGACGTGATCCGCATCGTGGAACCCTGGGTTGCTGTCCAGGACCATACGTTTGGCCTCCTCGCGTGCGGGTGTGACGTTGGCCGCGCATGCCTTGCACATCGTGACCCGGCAGCCCATGGGCTTGTGTCCCGGCGCACCGGCTTTGATGTCCACAACCACAGGCGGACGCTTGTCGATGTCCAACGCGGCGCCGCAACCCGTGAGCGTGGGTAGCTTGTCTGCCGCATCGCCGGATGCGCCGCAGTACCAGTCATGGACCCGACCGTGCAGGAACACGGCCGCGCGTTTGGTCTCGCGTTCGAGTTGGTCGGAAGGCATGGCCGCGAGTTGTGCGAGCCGTTCGAAATCGTTTTTGGTTGTCATGGTAGGTGTCCTATTGGGCAAAGGGTGAAGGGTTCGGTGTGCATCGGACGGCGGCCACACGGGGACGTCCGGCGTTCATGTCCAGGTAGGCTTTTTCTGACTCGCTGACGGGCTTTCCACCGTCCACCGTTTGGAAACCCTCCATCCTATAAGGGTTGTACATGAGGGCATCGGCATCGGAAAGCTCACCCGCATCCACAAGAAACGTCGAGTAGTCCCCCTGCTCAGGCACGAGGTAGCCACGGGCGAACGCATGTACATTCTTCCGGCCCTCGCGGAGGACGCGTGCACGTCCGCCGGGTTGAACTATCCACTTGACGAACATCATATGCAGGCTCTCACGGTGGGCAATGATGCGACCCGTGGAGGTGCTCCGCACGGACCAACACTTCTTGTGCAAGTTCCAGTAGACCTCTACGCGGACGGGTCGGGTTGGGTTGGGTGTGTCGAGGTTAGGCATGTTTGCTCCAGTGGGGCACGGGGCCCCGGCGAGGGTTGGGGTTCAGTCGATGACCGTGGCGGTCACAAAGCAACAGCCGTCTGGGCTTGCTTTGCCGTCATCGTTGGGGCTGTCTTCTAAAGAAAGTTCGCCGGATTCGATGACTTCGTTTATTCGGGCTTGCGCAGTTTCGGGGTCAATATTGGTCTCTACGTCAATAGTGATTCGAATGGTGTGCATTTTTGGTGTCCTTTGGGGCACGGGGCCCCGGTTAGGTAGGTTAGTGGCCGATGACCGAGATCAAGCCGAATGTTTCTTGCCACTCTTGGTCGCAGTCTTCACAGGACACATCGCGTATGATCTCATTGTTGACGGACTCCAACAACGGACCGCACTCGATGGCGGAACTGTCGCAGTAGGGGCACGCGTTCGGGTTGCGCTCCACGGCGCGTTTCAGTTGTCGAGGTTTTACGGTGCGCATGGTTACGCCTCCTTTGTGGTGAAGTTGTTTTTGCTGCGACCGTGAACGATGAGCGAGTAGTCTGGACGTTTTGCGCCTTTGATCAAGCCGTCACACCCCCCGCACCGTTCGCAGTCCATGCGGCCGGCCAATGGCGATTCATCGGCCGCAGGACATTGACGCTCGCCCTCCTGGAGGGGTTCGCCCGGACTGCGGACCCGAAACGATCGGAACCCTGCGAGCCGTGCCCGTGCGCGTTCCTTGGCACTGTCGGCGGATGCCATGGCCCACGCGCGCAACCCGGCGAAGCGCGGGTTTTCCCATTGGTGGGTATACG